>JAEEGJ010023645.1_pt1 | contig 12866 bp, 11 predicted proteins | sample 8958761 | NCBI WGS metagenome assembly JAEEGJ01 (sample SAMN16246546, study PRJNA631951) | gut metagenome | biome: gut microbiome; feature: rumen; material: RS-attached | host: Bos | place: Iran: Karaj | collected 2018-10
CCGTTTCTGGTTTAACTCCTAGAATAGACATATTAAGTATATGTGGTACACAATTATTATTACTATTAATTATTACACCGTCAATATTTTTAAGTTCATTCATTAAATAGTTATAATTATTAACTACTTTATTATATCTATCTTCATAATTAGAAAGCATAAGCTTTAAAGCTTTAGCTAAACTAACATCCAAAGCCACTGTTGGAGTACCAGATCTATATATTGTCTGACTCTTACCTCCATGAATAATAGGAGATAGTTTTAAATACTCTTTTTTTATTAGAGCCCCAACACCATCCATTCCATATATCTTATGAGCTGAGAAACTATATAAATCAATATTAGATAAATCTATTTCTTTTTTACCAACAGCTTGTGTTCCATCTACATGAAAGACACATTTTGGATACTTCTTAACAATCTTACCTATTTCATTAACATCTTGTTTAATACCTATTTCACTATTAACTTCACAAATAGTTACTAAAATAGTATTTTCATCAAGTAAGTAATCAAGGTCATTTAAATCTACCTTGCCTTCATTATCTAATTTAACATAGTCAATGATATAACCTTTGGTTTCTAAATACTTTAAGGTTTCAAGAACACTAGAATGTTCTAACTTTGTTGTTATTATATGTTTACCACGGTTAGGGAATGCATCAATAGTACCTAGTATTGCTAGATTATTAGATTCACTAGCTCCACTAGTAAATATTACTTCACAAGGTTTAACTTTTAATAAATCTGCTATAGTTTCCGTTGCTTTATCAAGTAATAACTTAGCTTCCATACCTAATTTATGAATAGAATTAGCATTACCTGGAAATTCATTAACAACTTTATTAAAACTATTTAATACTTCTTTATCTACTAATGTTGTAGCTGAATAATCTAAATAAACCATAAGTATTCTCCTTCCCTTTGGGTATAATAACAAATATTATTATCTTTTACAATAAAAAAGTTAGTCGAAACTAACTTAATTATTACATATCTTATTTATCTTTTTACTAGAATTTGGATTTATGCTATCCATTATTTTTAGACATAAATCATAACTTCCTTTATAATCACCTTTTGAATATAATAATTCTACTTTAGATAAGTCTTCAGATAAATCTTTTTCTTTCTTAAACTTGTTACTATATACAACCATTAATTCTGTAAAATATGCATATTTAATTAAATCGTTAGTACGATTATTAAGTTTAAATATTAAATCATGAGCAGTTTCTACTCGCATATTTAATGTTTTAATAATAATAGGTTTTGATTCAAGTTCTTGTTTAACTGCTTCAATAGCTTCTTCTGCTTCAGATACTTCAATAAAATAGTCATCATGAATAATAGGTAATTGGTAATTTCTTACTCTACTTCGACATTTAACTAATAATTCACTCATACTTTGAAGTTCTTCTCTAGCTCTTACTTCATCTTCATACATACTACCAAGAGATTTAATAGATCTATCTACTTCATCACTTAATCTATCAAGACTAGTTATTAAGACATTAAAATCAATATTTTCTTTAACATAAGAGTTTTTACCTTTTTTAACTTCTCTTAATAATTTCTTATAATCTTTATTAAGACTTGATGTTTTAAGACTTAAATTATCGATTATTTCTAAATCACTTTCTTTTAATCCATAAAGGGCTTTAATATCATCCATTTGGTTATATACATCTTTAATTGCTGTATCAACTAGTTTTAAACGTTTTGCAAATTCTTCATTATTAATATCAAATGTTTTCTTGGCATTTCTTTCAACTTCTAAGTCTTTAAATAAACCATCTAAGTATTCAAGAATTACTTTAGCATCAAATAAACTATCTGTTATATTTAATACTTTAGCTCGATCATAAATATCATTTTTATGTTTTTCAATCTTTTCGATATTCGTTGGGAAGTCTAAGTATTCAAGTGGATAACCTTCTTCTATCATACGATCATATTCAATTTTCAAGTCTTCAATACGACCTGGAATTAAATCATTAAGTAAAAGTAAGATATCAGGTAATTCATCCATAACGATACCTAAATGATCTATCATTGTATCAATAGATTTAACTACAAGGATTACTTCGTTATATAACTTCTCTTCCATTACAAGGTCGAAGTCCGCAAATCTTTTTTCAATATTCTCAAGTTGCATCTTAATAACTTTTTTAATATCGCCAAAGGATTCTTCTTTATTTGCATATACTTTTTCAAGTGTACGATAACGAACTTTTAACTTTGTTACAATATCACGATATTTTTCTTCATATGATGCAATATCATCTATTTCATCTAAAACACTATTTAATTCTTCTTCGATCTCATATAGTTCAGCTTCTATTTCAGAATATTTATCATAATACTCTTTAAATTCTCTATTTGATACATATTCATCTAATATTACTAATTCATCAGTTATTTTAGCTAATCTTTCTTTAGAAGCAGCATAACGATCTTTAAACTCAACTACTTTCTCTTCTAACTGTTCACTTTTAGCTATTTCTTCAATCTTTCCTAGTTCTGTTAAAACAGGAAGTCCATCAAGTTCATTCTTTTTATATTCTAAATCGTTAATACCATTAATAAGTTTGTTTCTTTTCCTTCTTCTTAAGAAGAAAAATAAAAAGATACCTAAAGCAATAACAAAAATAATAATTAAAACAATAATTAGAATCTTTTTCATACTTACTCCCTATTCTATTATTAATTTTAGCATAAAAAAAATAAAAAATATAGATATTTTAGTAAAAGAAAAAGTAATAAGATTACTTATTACTTAATTTCTAATAATAATTAAATTGTAATAAATGGTTCAATTGTTCCACTTTGAATTAAGAAGTACAATACAACATCAGCTACACAAACTAAGATACCAATTATAGCTACAATGAATGCTCCATTATTATTTTGTTGTTTTCCAAGTTTAATAGCTGATACTCCAAGTCCGAGTCCACATAGGGATAACCACCAGAAAATAAACAATGCTATAACACCACAAACAATACTACCTACAGCACTACCCATTGCATTTTTTTGTTTAGCTGGTACTTGTTGAGGCATTGGTTGTCCCATAGGAACACCCATTGGTTGTACTGGTTGTTGTGGCATAGGTTGATTCATTGGTTGAACAGGTCCTTGTACATTATTATTCATTGGCATTGGTTGCTCAACTGGCTGTCCCATTGGAGGTTGTTGCATATTATCCATTGGTTGTTGAGGCATTGGTGTTGGTTGTACTGGTTGAGCCATATTATTATCTGGCATATTATTACCATCACCATAGAATTGTCTTAACATTCCAGGTGGTTGAGCCATTGGTTTATTTTCATCTACTGGTTGAACTTGATCTACTGGTGCTCCACAACGTTGGCAATTAGTCATTCCTGGTTGTACTGGTGAACCGCAATTCTTACAAAAATTATATTTCATACCCACTCCTTATCATAATAAGTATATCAATAAAAAAAATATTAATAAATGGTTTTTTATTAATATTTTTCTATACTTTACAATATTAATTGTGTTTAGATACCACAGCGTAACCAAATATAATAATAATTAGGCCAATTGCTCCAAAAGCTACAATATTATCTTTGAAGAATTTATAGAACTCTGATGTTGTTTCTTCTTCACTTGTTTCTGTTGTAGTAGTTGGTTCGTTTGGAGATAAAGGTATAGTTGGAACACTTGGTACTGGTGCAGTCCCTGGGACACTTGGTGTTGAAGGTGTACTTGGAGTACTTGGTGTCTGAGGACTACTTGGTACACTAGCTTTCATTGGCCTTAATGTTATAAAACAATCTTGTCCTATTAAGCTTTCTATTAATTTAGAACCTTTTTGACTTTCAATTATTGATACTTGCTTATTATCTACAGTTGCAAATCGACTATCTCCTAAATAGATATATGCATTTATTTCACCACTAATACCTAATGTTTTTTTATCAGTATTATAATTGCTATCTACTATTAATAATACATCTCCTGTACTAAATGAATTACTATCAAAATTTGTACTACGATTATCATTAAATTTCTTAGTTTTCTCTGTATAAGTAAAGAATCCACCAAATAATCCTTCAATATACATGTCCATGAACATCTTATCTTCACCGCTTAAGGAAGTATTATTCTTTAACATGTATGTTTTAACATTACTTTTTCCTTTAGCAACTGCAATAGAACCAGACCAAGAATTTTTAACCTCTTTTGTTGTGAATAACTTATTTATTATCTTACTAGGTTCTACAAAGTTATATCCTTTAAATAGATAATTTAGAAGATCAGCTGTACTGTTATAACTTTGACCATTTTTTAAATTACTTAATTTATCTTTTGTATCACTTGTTATATGTTTTACTACTAAGGTTTTTATTGTATTTAATTTTATACCATTTACTCTTGTTTTATCACTTACTATATAACTACCCAATGTATTATTTTTATTTACTCTTATTTTATAAGTTAATTTAACTGTTGATTTTGCAGGTACATTAACTGTCCATGATATTTTACCACCATTATTTTTACCACTATAACCTGCTGTCATAGACTCTAGAATAGTATTACTTGGTATTTGATCAGTAACAGTAATTCCCTTATAATCATTTTTTGATTTATTAGATAGAGAAATTGTATAGGTAATAGAATCCTCTGGAGATATACTTGTATATCTACCTCTATTTGCTGTTTTAGTAAAAGACAAATGTGGATATTTACTTCTATTTTTAGCATTATCAGATATTCTCCATTCATTACTATTACTTACTCTATTAGCTACTCTAATAATAATTATCTTTTTAACACTACCACCAATTAAATTCTTTGGCATGGTATAACCTTTTTCTACTTCTTTATAATTAAAATCTTTCCACGTATTACTATCGTATCTTTTTAATTTTCTTGCAGATACTGTTCCATTTGGTTCAACATTATCTGTTTTGCTTAAGAAATCATATTTAGAGAAGTTGCTATCATCATCAGTTTCCCTATTAGATGAATCACCTATTGATTCTAAAGTAATATCATTACCTGCATAGAAGACAGCATGACCACCAGTTTTTGTAGTTCTTACTATAATATCTCCTGGTTCTAATATTTCTTGTATTGTTTTATAAACCTCTTTTAATTTATCAGTTTGTTTATTTGTCTTATATTCACCTATTTTGTCATTATAGTAAGCAATAATATCTTCATGATTACTACTTTCTCCTATAGTAATTATTTTTTGTGTAGCTCGAAGGAAAGAATTATCATCGCCTCTTAATACAAATCCTTCATTCTTAGAATTTTTAAAAGTTTCATAAAGGATTAAATTAGTATAACTAGAACAAACAGTATAATGAACATCTTGCATAGTAACTTCTTCTGGAGAATAAAAAACATAACTTGATATTTGATCTTTATATGCTCCACCACTTCTTTGTTGAATAAATGGGCCTTTTTGAAAAGTCAATGGTTTACTATCATATTGTAAGGCTTTACCTCGATAATAATATGCATAAGCTGAATTAACTAAAGCATCCTGACACTCTTTTTTACTTGGAGATGCATATACATTAGTAGTTAATATTAAAAATAAAGATACAAATAATAGTATTCTTTTCATATACACTCTCCTATAGTAGAGTATAACATACCAAATAATAAAAAAAAAGAGAAGTAACCTTCTCTTTTTACTATCTGTTATAGAAATCTACGATTAATGCTTCATTAATATCAGCGCTTAATTCATTACGTTCAGGTAGTCTAATATATTTAGCACAATTATTAGCTTTATCAAATTCAATATATTCAACTCTTCTTGTAACGCCTTCTAGAGCTTCTTTAACTGATTTTAATTCTTTTGTATTATCTTTTAATGAGATAATTTGTCCTACTTTAACACGGTATGAAGGAATATCAACTTTCTTTCCATCAACAGCGATATGACCATGGTTAACTAATTGTCTTGCACCACGACGAGTGTTTGCAAATCCCATTCTATATACTAAATTATCTAAACGACTTTCTAGTAATTTAAGGAAGTTTTCACCATGAATACCAGCCATTTTACCAGCTTCATCAAATGTCTTTCTAAATTGTCTTTCATTAAGACCATACATAAATCTAACTTTTTGTTTTTCATTTAATTGAACACTGTAGTTAGATGGTTTAGAACGACGAGCTGCACCATGTTGACCAGGTTTATATCCACGACGAGCTAATTCTTTACCATTTTCTAATAATGAAGAACCAACACGACGAGCTTGTTTATAACTTGAACCAGTATATCTTGACATAATATATTCTCCTTTCTTCAATTATCACATATAATTGACATCTAAAGATAACATAGGGAGTTTTTTCTAATAGTTTCACTTGATAGCCAAAGTTACTTCTAAACTTAAAAAACACGTTACAATATCTTTAAACTGGGCTGTCAATAAGAATATGCAAATAGTATTTAATCATTTTATAACTATTTTGTCAATTACTTTTCAATAAATTTTATAATAGGTTTAATACTATCATCATCACTAGTTTCACAACCAATTATTAAAAATTTATCTTCATAATTGATTAATTTATCAATATCATCAATTTTATCTTTATATTCTTTTATTTTATTCATATCTAAATCATATGTATAAATAGATTCCTTGTTTTCCTCAGTACGAGAAACATAAATAATATCATCTTCGATTAATAATATATGATTATCAACAAGACTTTCTCCACTAAAATTAACAAATTCATCAGTACTTAAATCATAAACAATTTTATTTGTATATAATTTATTGTTATATAAATAAACATCTTCTTGATTTGGTATATTAATATTTTTTGTAGATATAATTTCTTTGGTATCTTTAGATACTGTTACAACCACACTCTCACTTTCATTATTACCAATTAATAAATAATTATCACCTTGTAAGAATAATTGATTTAACATATAATCCTCTTTATACGGAATCCTATTTATAATATTTAAATCATTATCAATTTCAAAAATAACATTGTATTCTTCACTAATGGCTTCACCATTTTCTTTATAAGTACGAGTTAAGACAATATATTTATTATTATCTTTAACAATTCTCATAGCAACTGTTGAATCTAATTCATTTAAATATATCTTTTTTACCACATTTAAGTCTTTATCAAGTTTAAGAACAACACTCTTTGTTCTATTAAGTGGCATAATCAAACCTGTTACGATATAACCATCATCTACTTTGATAATCTCTCGAGACATAAAACCATTATTATCATCATCATATTTAACTTTCTTAACGATATTTAAATTTTTATCAAATTTAATAAAATCACCTTGGAGGATTATATCTTTATTGTACTTAGAATCTTCTTTATAATAATTGTTAGCACCAACGACAACATATCCATTATCATCCTCAATAATATCCATATAATGACTATACGGTATTATTTCATCTGGTATTTCATAATTAAAATGTCTATAAATAATATATCCACATACACAAACTACTAACGCAATTATAATAATCATTAATATATTACTTTTCTTCATACTTTATCTCCCATTAAAAAACGATAATTACTTATCGTTCTTTTTTGCTTTTTTCTTTTCTTCTTTTTCTTTATTACAACATTCACAATTGCAATTACATCTACCTCTTGTACATACAACAGCAACAATTGTTAATGCTGCACCAGTTACAACACCAGCTGCTAAGAAGATAATATTATTTGCTGTGAATAATTTCTTTTCACAGTCTGTTCCAGTAGTACTATCTAAATCTAATGTTTCATCAGCTTCCATGATATAACCATCATCTAGATAATAATCATCTTCATCATAATAATCTTCTTCATAGTAATCATCTACTACTTCTTCATATTCTTCATCAGAATCAAATACTACTACGCCTTCCTCTTCATCAGCACGCGTATTAAATGGTACAAGAATTAATAATAATGCAAATAATAAAACTATATATTTCTTCATATATCCACCTCTATTTTAATATTAACATACTTTTTTTTAATAATCTATTAATTTTTATTAAATAGTTGTCTAATTAACATATTGGATTATTGAAGTACAATCACATTTATTACATTTAAAGCCAACAATAACATTTTTATTAGATGGTATTACCTTACTAATATAATCGATGCTAGCATTCTCTTCTTTTAATAATTCTAAATCAAGATTATATTGAAGTAATTTTTTACTTGAAACCGCATAAATAATATCATTTTGGATTGATATAACAAGTTTGTTATCTAAGACTTTATTTTTATCTAGAACTTCTAACTTATAATTATCTAAATCCATATAGTTAACACCATCATATAACTTATTATTCTTATAATATAGTGGATGAAATTCTATATCTTTATCAATAGTTTTATAAGAGATTATCTTTTCACTAATTAAGTTAGTATCACTTTCTTCTCTATTAAAATTCTTATTAAATTTAACAATAATTGGATATCCTGCATCCATACCGTATACTAAGTAACCATCATCAAGAATAAAGATATTATTAAATTCTCCTGATTTGTTACCTCCATAGTTATTTTGTTCAGTGATCTCTAAATTATCATTAACTTTTAAAATAATGCCACCACCTAAGTGATTACCTATTCTATCTAGTTCATATATTGATTCACCAATAATGATATTATTGTTACCATCACGAACTATTTTATGAAGTTTAGTATTATCAAGTAAATCATATTTAACTGTATTTATGACTTTACCATTTTTATCTACTTTAAGAATAATACCGGTATAGTCATCATCATGTTCTTTTTCTTCTCTTTCATTACCAATAACAATATATCCATCTTTAGTTTTAACGATATCAATTAGATCAACATCACCTTCTAAATAATATGATGTTGTCCATAAAATATTTAAGTCTTTATCTACTTTCTTTATCTCTCCTTGAATAAGAGCTCGATTATGATATTCTTTTTTATCTTCAGTAGCAATATAATCATTGTTCCCTACTAGAATATATCCATCATCTTCAACGACATATCCGTTATAAATATTACTTAAAATATCATAACAAGTCTTGTCATAATAATGTTTATAGATAAAGTACGCGATTATTTCTAAAACTAATATTATGGCTAGAATAATCATTACTTTTAATAATTTGTTTTTAGTATTATGTCCAATCTTCTTCATAACGTCTTTCCCATGTTTCGTAAGGATAATTTATTCTTTCTCTTTCTTCATAATTTGGTTCTGTTATTACTAAGAAAGTAAAGAAAACAATAAATAGTACTACTGATATAATAACACGTACTAAAGCTCCTATTCCTGCACTTTTAGCACTTTTAGGTCTCTCTTTATTCCAAATAACAAATAGTACTAAACCAGCAAGTGGTATAAAGAATCCTAGTATTCCCCATCCTGCAGTATTACCTTCTTGAATAGGATAAGTACCATTATTAACATTAACATTATTATTACTATTATTATTCACATAAGGATTATCAAAATTAACATTCTTATAGTTATTTAATGGTGCTCCACATAGTTCACAAAAGTTACCATTAGGATTACTATTATAACTTCCACAATAAGGACAATATTTCATATTTCACCTCTAATTAATAATACCACAATTTAGGTAAAAAGAAAAAGCCTAACGTTTTTTATGTAAGGCTTTTATTTCTCTATATCTTTCACTATAAGGATGTATATCAGTTAAACCATTATTGAAAGCATCTAATTGACACGCTTCATCCTCAGCCATTTCAGCTGGTGTAGTTAATTCAAAATCATTATCTACTTTTAATATTGCTTTAGATAGAGCTTGCATAAATATGTCATTCTTTTTTAATGGTAATAAGCGATATACTTCTTCTTTAGATATACATTCAACTCTATTAAATCGAGCTAAATCATTGAATTTTAAGATATCTTCTGATTCTGAATAAGGCATATTACAGAAGTTTGATTTTCTTAATAACTCTCCTGTAAAAAACTCTCTAATAAATAGTTTTTCATCAACCATTATTACAACATAAGGTACATAATCCTCAATAGGATTTGCTACACCTGATTTTTGAAAACATCTTATTAAATCACGATTACTTATTTCATCTTCTGTATCATAATTATTTTCTAAGTATATTTTATAAAATAACATATCTCACTCACCGATGGCTTATTATACCATAGCAAATACTACTTTTCAAGTATGAAGTATCTTTCATACCATACTAAGAAACAATATATAGTGAATATTTTTCTAGTACTATTTTTTATTTCATCATGATGATCATCTAAGATTTTATTTATCTTATCAACATCAAAGAATTCAGAAACAAAATCTTTATTAAATTGTTCTTTGACTTTTTTATAATACTTATCTTCTTTAAGCCATGTATTAAATGGTACTGGGAAACCTAATTTACGTCTTTTAGCCCATTCTTCAGGAAGTGATTCATGAGCAATACTTCTAAAGATATACTTAGTTTGACCATTTTTAACCATGTATTTTGTTGGTAATACTTTAGATAAGTTCCATACTTCACGATCTAAGAAAGGAACTCTTAGTTCAACAGAGTTTGCCATAGACATTTTATCAGCTTTTAATAAGATATCATTAGGTAACCAGAAATGTGTATCAATATACATCTTCTTTAATACTTCAGGTTGACCTTTAACTTTATCATAATATGGTTTAACGATATCTGCTGGAGTTAGCTTAGATTGATATCTTTTAGTTAATAAACTATTAGCTTCATCAGTTCCCATAATATTAACACGACTAAAGTATCTATTTTCAATATTATTACTATCTTTAATTATAGTATTCTTACCTGGAAATTTAGGTAATTTACTTGCAATCTTACCATTTAGTTTTCTTAAACCAAGAGGTAGATGTAAATATAATCTTTCCATAGTAGGTACATTATATTCATTATATCCACCAAACATTTCATCAGATCCTTCGCCAGAAAGAACTACTTTAACTTGTTCTCTAGCTAGTTTTGATAAGAAATATAAAGGTACCATTGTAAGATTAGCATGTGGTTCATCAGCATGATATTCAACAACTGGTAAAGTATTAAAGAACTCATCTGCAGTAACAAGTTTTGAATAGTTATTAATATGTAACATATCAGAAAGTTCCTTAGCATAAACTGTTTCATTAAAACCATTATAGTCAAAACCTACAGTGAATGTCTTATCAGGGAAGAACTTTGATACAACATAACTTGAATCAACACCACCTGATAGGTAAGAACCTACTTCAACATCACTTACTTGATGATATTTAATAGAATCTTCTAGGGTTCTTCTAACCCTATCTTGATAATCTTTAAAACTACCATTTTCCTTACTATAATCTAGACTATGATATTCTTTTATCTTTAAACCATTTTTATTATATATAAGAAAATGACCTGGTTTTAATTTATATACATTTTTAAAGAATGTTTCATTTAAGACACTAGATTGAAAACATAAATATGGTTCTAGAGCTTCTTTATTTAATTCTTTAACAAAGTTTGGATGATCAAGAAAAGACTTAATCTCACTACCAAACATAAATTCACCAATATTTTTATAATAATAGAAAGGTTTAATACCAAAAATATCACGGACACCAACTAATTCATCTTTCTTAATATCATATATTACAAAGGCATACATACCACGTAACATATTAAATAAATCTTCACCATATTCTTCATATCCATGAAGGACTACCTCAGTATCACTAGTTGTACTAAATTTATGACCTTTTTCTAGTAATTCTTGTCTTAATTCACGATAATTATATACTTCTCCATTAAAGACAATTACCTTATCTTTCTTTTCATTAAAAATAGGTTGATTACCACCAGCAAGGTCAATAATAGATAGTCTTCTAAAACCTAAAGCAATTTTATTATTAGAATAATATCCATCACTATCAGGTCCACGATGAACAATACGTTCAGCCATCTTTTTTATTATTTTATCTTTATCTTTTTTCTCTTTTTTATCACAAAAACCTACAAATCCACACATAATAACCTCTTATATAAAAAATAGGCTAAAGCCTATTCTTCATTTTTTTCATTTACTATTTCAGCTTCCTTTATATTATCCTTTTTCTTATTACTTTCATTATTTAATACGATGCTTCTATTCTTAACTTTAATATAGAATACATATAAAATATATAATCCTAATAAAACTAAGGCATAAGGAAGTAACCATACTATAAACTTAACAATTAATACTATTATCGCTATAAATATGATTAACATAATAATATATTTTAAATCATCTTTTTTCATATAATCACCTAGTTTATTATAACATATTATTTTAGATTTAAACAAAAGATTGCATAAACTGGTACATATAACATACCTTTCTTATTACTAAAGTTTTCTTCTGTTATTCTAATTGAATCAGTTATATTAAATTTAGATAAGAATAATGATAATGATTTAGCTTTAATAAGTCTTTTATTAACAACTTCAATAGGGATAATCTTACCATTTCTATTTTGGATAACAAATGATACTTCAGCTTTACCTTCTGATTGATAATAGTATAAACCATATCCCCAGTTAGCTATAGTATTAGCAACATTATTCTCTATTAAGACTCTTCTTAAATCATCATTAGTTAGTAATCTTGAATGATTAACATGAAGAAGTGTATATAATAGCCCTACATCATTATAATATAATTTAAAACAATCACTATCTTTATTAGTAACAAGTGGACTCTTAACATCAGAGATTCTATAACTACGGTTTACTATTCCATTATTTGCAAGAACATCGATACTTCCTTCATAGTCTTTACTTCTTCCACCTTTTTTAATAACACCGTATTGGAACTTCTTATTATCTTTCTTTAATTG
>JAEEGJ010023651.1_pt1 | contig 12862 bp, 8 predicted proteins | sample 8958761 | NCBI WGS metagenome assembly JAEEGJ01 (sample SAMN16246546, study PRJNA631951) | gut metagenome | biome: gut microbiome; feature: rumen; material: RS-attached | host: Bos | place: Iran: Karaj | collected 2018-10
GTGAACATTTCTCTGCGGCCGCGCGGCACCGAAAAATTCGGCACCAAGGTCGAGATCAAGAACCTGAACAGCTTCCGCGCCGCCCACCGCGCCATCCTGTACGAGATCAAACGCCAGCTCATCGAGCTCGAAAACGGGCAGGAGATCGAACAGGACACCCGCGGCTGGAACGACGAACTCGGCGAGACCGTGGTCCAGCGCACCAAGGAAAACGCCAACGACTACCGCTACTTCCCCGAGCCCGACCTTCTGCCGATCGTGTTCACCGACGCCGAACTCGATGCCTTCCGCGCCGGCCTGCCGGAGCTCCCCGCCGACAAACGCCAGCGCTACGTGCGCGACTTCGGCCTGACCCCCTACGACGCTCAGGTGCTCACCTCGGACCGTTCGTATGCGGAGTATTTCGAGGCCGCGGCGAACGGCTCCTCCGCTTCGAAGATCATCGCGAACCTTTTCACCTCCGAACTCCTCCGCAAGCTCGGCGAATCCGGCGGTTCGCTTCAGGACTGCAAGGTCCAGCCCGCCGACCTCGCCAAGCTCGCCGCGCTCGTGAACGCCTCCACCATCAACTCCAAGACCGCCAAGAAGGTCTTCGAGGAGATGTTCGAGACGGGCAAGGACCCCGATTCCATCGTGAAGGAAAAGGGCCTCGTGCAGGTCTCCGACGAGGGCGCCATCCTCGCGCTCGTCGACCAGGTGATCGAGGCGAACCCCGCCCAGGTCCAGCAGTTCAAGGAAGGCAAGACCGCCGTGCTCCAGTACCTTGTCGGCCAGCTCATGAAACTCAGCCGCGGCAAGGCAAACCCGAAGCTCGCGATCCAGATGTTCCAGGAGAAGCTGAAGTAGCCCGCTTCCCTTCTATACGATTCTATAATTACATGCACCGGATTTCCAGTCGGAGGTCCGGTGTTTTTTCGTTTCCCATGCTCAGTTTTTAAAGATTATCAAAAAAGTAGAGAATATTTTCCGATTTGCGCTTGACTTTTGCGAAATCTGTGGTATAGTATAATCATAACGCGATTGGTAGAGAATAAAAAAACAAGAAAGGAGACCCCTGCCATGAACATTGCAAACAACATCCTCGAAAAGATCGGCGGCACCCCGCTCGTCCGCATCAACAAGCTCAACGAAGGCGGCGCCGAAGTCATCGTCAAAGTCGAATCGTTCAACCCCGGCGGATCCGTGAAGGACCGCATCGGGTTCGCCATGATCCAGGCCGCCGAAGAGTCCGGCCAGCTGAAGCCGGGCGCGCTCATCATCGAGCCTACCAGCGGCAACACGGGCATCGGCCTCGCGTTCGTGGCCGCCGTGAAGGGCTACCACCTCATCCTCACCATGCCGGAGACCATGAGCATCGAGCGCCGCAAGCTCGCCCAGGCGTACGGCGCTGAGATCGTGCTGACCGAAGGCGCGAAGGGCATGAAGGGCGCGATCGCGAAGGCGCTCGAGCTCCGCGACGCCAATCCCGGCTCTTTCATCCCGCAGCAGTTCGAGAACCCGGCGAACCCGGCGTACCACAAGGCGCACACCGGTCCGGAAATCTGGACGGACGCGGGCGGCAAGATCGACGCGTTCGTGGCTGGCGTCGGCACCGGCGGCACGCTGACCGGCGTCGGCGAATACCTCCGCGAAAAGAACCCCGACGTGAAGATCTTCGCGGTCGAGCCGAACACCAGCCCCGTGCTCGCGGGCGGCGCGCCCGGTCCGCACAAGATCCAGGGCATCGGCGCGGGCTTCGTGCCGAAAGTGCTGAACACCGGCCTCATCAGCGAGGTGATCGGCGTTTCCGCCGAGGACGCGGGCAGGACCGCCCGTGCGGCCGCCGCGAAGGAAGGCCTGCTCGTCGGCATCAGCTCCGGCGCCGCGCTCTTCGCTGCGCTGGAACTCTCGAAACGTCCCGAGTTCGCCGGAAAACGCATCGTGGCGCTTCTGCCGGACACCGGCGAACGCTACCTCTCCACCTGGCTTTTCGCCTGAGTATTTGATCTGATTTGAACAGACCGCCTTGTTCCTTCCCGGTTTTCGTTCCGCCGGGGAGGGACTTTCATTTCTGACACAACCTTTCCTTATCCAGAGGTGAAAAACGAACACGATCACCGTTGCATCCACGCTGGACGGCACGCTTCAGCCGTCACTCTTCCACTGTCCGGAAACCGACACGCCCGTCCCGCTCGTCGTCGGGCTCCACACCTGGAGCTACGACCGCTCCAACCAGCTCGAAAACTATCTCCCGCTGTGCGAACGCTACGGCTGGGCGCTGCTTCTGCCGGAATTCCGCGGGCCGAACCTCGCCTCAAATCCGCATCATGCCGACGCCTGCGGCAGCCTCAAGGCGAGGCGGGACATCCTCGACGCCGTGGACCATGTGCTCCGGACCGCGCCCATCGACTATGAAAACGTCTTTCTGCTCGGGTGTTCGGGCGGCGGCCACGCCGCGCTGCTGACGGCCGAGGATGCGCCGGACGTTTTCCGCGCGGTGGATGTCTGGTGTCCCGTTTCCGACCTCGCCGCATGGCATCGTCACCTCACCGAAACACAGCAGCATTATGTTCGCGATCTGGAGGCGTGCCTCGGCGGTGCCCCGACGGTGCGCCCGTTCGAATATGCGGACCGTTCCCCCTCGGAACGCCTCGCCTTGCTGAAAGACCTCCCCGTTTCCATTCACCACGGCAGACACGATACTGTCGTCCCGTACCGCCATTCGCTCGAATTCGTGCGGAAACTGGAGGCGGCGGGCGCGGAAAACGTCTATTTCGACCTGTTCGACGGCGAACACGAACAGTTCCCCTCGCACAGTTTCGAGTGGTTTGCACGCCTCGCGCGCCGCGCCGACGCCGCGGTCCGCATCACAGGCTGAGGCCCCGATTCTCTTTTTTCATCATCAGAGGAACAGCCACATGATGAAATCGCCCCACAGATATCTCGCGCGGGACGGAAGCTCCTTGATCGTTTCCACCGTGGAATCGAACCAGTATTCGAGCAGGGAATCGCGTTTGTTGAGGACGGCCTCGGCCGCGCAGGACCACTTCAACGCCTCGAAATATTTCCCCGTTTGAAGAAGATACATGCCCAGAAGCCCCATCGCAAAATACGACCTCTGTTCCGCGGCCATTCGCATCCATTTGATGCCCTCCGCCCGGTCCTGCGGCACGCCGGCGCCGTGCCAGCAGCGTTCGCCCAGCTGCCGCTGCGCGTAAGCGTAGCCGAATCCCGCGAGCTTGCGGAACAGCCGGACGCCTTCTGCCTGTTCCTCCGGCACGGCGCTTCCCAACAGGATCACCGCATAGTCCATCTGATCGTCGAAATAGCCCAGCTCCGCGAAACGGCGGTCGAGCGTGTCGGGGTCCAGTCCGGCGAACCCCGGATGATACCGGAACTCCCTTTCGAGCGAGCGAATGAACGCCGGGGCGAACTCGTAGTCGCCGTGTTCGATCAGCTCCCACAGGCGCGGCATGATCCGGTTCACGAAATCCTCGCGGCTTTCTCCATGCGTGAGCTCCTCCAGATCTGTTGTCAGGATGTGATACGGGAAAATGCCGCCCAAATCTTCCGCGCTGCCCCTGTTCAGGTGTTCCATGGCGATGTCGAACGCCTTCTGCCGCCACATCTTCGCGGCCTCGGCTTCCGGCGAATCCATTTCATCCCGCGCCCGCGCCGATTTTTCAAGATTGTCCGAGTAAAGAAGCATACCCGTGATGCTGCCGAGCTCGGCGGCCCTGCGATACATTTCGGCGGACTCGGCCGGATCGGAATGCCACGTTGTGGCTCCGACCGTGAGCATCGCCTCCACGTCGCCGTGTTCGGCGGCCTCGCGGAAAAACGCCAGTCCCGCCTCGCGGCTCTCTTCCTCATCCGCGTACTTTTCCCTCGGACCGTACCCGTGGACCAGCGCTTCCGGCTCGCCGTTTGCCCCGGCTTCGGCGAACCATTCGTCCCGCTCCTTCTGATTTTGGATGAGACGTCTTGTGGTTGGTTCCGACGTATTCTTGTATGACAGTACGTCGACGAGCGGGGCAAGGATGTACTGTGCCCTCGCATGGTCCTGCAGGGCCGCCTTGCGGAACCATTTCGCCGCCAGCGCGTTGGATTTGATCACGCACCGGCCGCGTTCGAGGTCGGCGTCGGAAGACCGCACTCGGCTTTTCCCCGCGTAGAAACATCCGAGCTGGAATTGCGCCTCCGCGTCGCCCTCTTCGGCATGTTTCAGCACGTCCCGCACATCGTCGGTCCAGAAGGATTCCTCCGGGAAACGTTCATGGATGAGGCGTGCTTTTTCGTCGTAGGAAAGATCGAGCAGCGCAATGTCCTCCAGCGTCTTCAGCGCCTCTTTCCGGGCGGCCGACTCTTTGTCCGGGTTCGCCCGGATGATGTACTGTTCGGTCCGTTGCGCGAGCACCCACAGGCTTTCCGGGTCGTCGTAGTCGACCGGCGTTTCCGGCCAGGGACGCGCCGCGACGCTCAGGAGCAGCCCCGCGATCAGCAGGACGCATGCCGTCGAAACGACCAGCACGATTCGCAGTATCTTCCGGTTCGTCTTCATCATTTGCGTTTTCCAGATAGTTTTTCTTTGCTTTTCATGTTACAATACAGCCACGTCGAGAAAATACAAGCGTGTCGCAGCCATTTTTCTAACTATTTGACACTGTCTCTGCCGGACATTCCCCGCGCGCGCTTGAAAAAAGGGCGTTCATGCTGTATATTATAAGATTAGTCCAAATTCAAACCGCAACCATCCTATCACAACAGGAGACACACTATGTCCAAGATGATTTCCCCGCTTCAGCAGGTCCGCAGCGAATACGCCCCGAAACTGCCCCCCGCGCTCCGCAACGGCGCGACCGTGAAAGTCGAAAAGGGCGCCCCGCTCGCCGCGTTCGCCGACGCTGAAAAGATCGCCGCCCTCTTCCCGTCCACCAGCAACATGCCCGACCTGAAGTTCAGCGCGGGCGGCGCGGGCGAAGGCAAGCCCGTGAACGTGGCGGTCATCCTCTCCGGCGGCCAGGCCCCCGGCGGCCACAACGTGATCGCGGGCATCTACGACGGCATCAAGTCGCTGAACAAGGCGTCGCGCATGTTCGGCTTCAAGGGCGGCCCGAGCGGCCTCGTGGACAACGACTACGTGGAGATCACCGACGAGTTCATGAACGCCTACCGCAACACCGGCGGATTCGACATGATCGGCTCCGGCCGCACCAAGCTCGAACAGGTCGAACAGTTCGACAAGGGTGCGGTGAACTGCAAGGCGCTCGGCATCTCCGCTCTCGTGATCATCGGCGGCGACGACTCCAACACGAACGCGTGCCTCCTCGCCGAATACTACAAGGCGAAAAATATCCCGATCCAGGTCATCGGCTGCCCGAAGACCATCGACGGCGACCTGAAGAACAAGTTCATCGAGACGTCCTTCGGCTTCGACACCGCCAGCAAGGTCTACAGCGAGCTCATCGGCAACATCTCCCGCGACGCCAACTCCGCCAAGAAGTACTGGCACTTCATCAAGCTCATGGGCCGTTCCGCCTCCCACATCACGCTCGAATGCGCCCTGAAGACCCACGTGAACGCCGCAATCATCTCCGAGGAAGTCGCCGCGAAGAAGCAGACGCTCTCCGGCATCGTCGACGACCTCGCGAAGATCGTCGCGAAGCGCGCGGAAAACAAGGAGAACTTCGGCGTCGTGCTCGTGCCGGAAGGCCTCATCGAGTTCATCCCCGAGATGAAGGTCCTGATCGGCGAACTCAACGACGTGCTCGCCGCGAACGCCGACGAATTCAACGCCATCGCGAAGCCCGAAGACAAGATCGCGTACATTTCCGGCAAGCTCTCCGCCGCCAGCGCGAGCGTCTACGCCCAGCTCCCGACCGCCATCCAGCTCCAGCTCTCCATGGACCGCGACCCGCACGGCAACGTGCAGGTGTCCCTCATCGAGACCGAAAAGCTCCTTGCGCAGCTCGTGAAGCAGCGCCTCTCCGCGATGAAGGCGGAAGGCAAGTACGTCGGCAAGTTCTCCAGCCAGACCCACTTCTTCGGCTACGAAGGCCGCTGCGCCGCTCCGTCCAACTTCGACGCCGACTACTGCTACAGCCTCGGCTTCAACGCCGCCGCCATCATCGGCTCCGGCGCGACCGCCTACATGTCCTACGTCGGCAACCTCGCGAAGTCCGCCGACGAGTGGACCGCGGGCGCTGTGCCGCTGACCGCCATGATGAACGTCGAGCACCGCCACGGTGCCGACAAGCCGGTCATCAAGAAGGCGCTCGTCGAGCTCGATGACGCTCCGTTCAAGTTCTTCGCCGCCAACCGCGACGACTGGGCTGTGAACACCTCGTTCGTCTACCCCGGCCCGATCCAGTACTTCGGCCCGTCCGTCGTCTGCGACGCCAAGACCGAAACGATCAAGCTCGAGCACCAGTAATAATCATCCAGCCGAACGGAAAGGCTTTTCACCATGGCCGAACAGGGAACCAAAATCGACGTGGCACAGGTCGCCTCGCTGGCGCGCCTGAGCCTGCCTCAGGACATGATCCCGCGTCTGCAAGCCGAAATGGAGCAGATCGTCGGCTATGTCGAAATGCTCGCCGAACTCGACGTCTCCGGCATCGAACCCACCGCCCACGCCGTCGCCCGCACCAACGTGCTCCGCGACGACGTGCCCTCCGATCCCTTCCCGCGCGAGGCCATGCTCGCCAACGCGCCCGACCTGATCGAAGGCGAACTCGTGAAGGTCCCGCAGGTCCTTCCCGGGGAGGGCATCGCATGACGAACGCCGAGCTCATTTCCCTGTCCCTCCGCGATGCCGCCGCCGCTCTCCGCGACGGCCGCACCACCTCAGTCGCACTCTGCACGGCCTTCCTCGAACGCATCCAGGCGGTCGAACCGAAGGTGCGAGCCCTCCTCGCCGTGAACCCGGAATCCGTGCTGGCTCAGGCCGCCGCGTCCGACTCCCGCCGCGCCGCGGGCGCTCCGCTGGGCGACTTCGACGGCATCCCGATCACCCTCAAAGATAACATCTGCACGAAAGGCGAACAGTGCTCCTGCGCCTCGAAGATCCTGAAAGGCTTCATATCCCCCTACGATTCCTTCGTGACCGGCAAACTGAAATCAGCCGGATGCGTCCTCCTTGGCCGCGCCAACATGGACGAGTTCGCCATGGGCTCCTCCTGCGAGAACAGCGCGTACCAGCGCACCGCGAACCCGTGGAACCTCGACTGCGTGCCGGGCGGCTCCTCGGGCGGTTCCGCCGCGTCGGTGGCCGCGCTCGAAACGGTCGCCGCGCTCGGTTCCGACACAGGCGGCTCCATCCGCCAGCCCGCGGCCTTCTGCGGCGTGGTCGGCCTCAAACCGACCTACGGACGCGTCTCCCGTAACGGCCTCGTGGCGTTCGCTTCCTCGCTGGACCAGATCGGTCCGCTGTCCCGTACCGTGTGGGACGCCGCCGCGATCCTCGACCTGATCGCCGGACATGACGAGAAGGATTCGACGAGCCTGCCGCAGCAGCCGGAAGGATTCGCCGCCGACCTGGGGGCGTTCGAGCGGAATCCGCGTCTCGACGGCGTGAAGATCGGCCTCCCGAAGGAATACTACGAGCTAGAGGGCATGGACCCCGCCGTCAAGCAGATCATGAACGACTCGATCGAGGTGTTCCGTTCCCTCGGCGCGACCTTCGTCGACGTCTCGCTCCCGCATACGAAATACGCCATGGCGTGCTACTACATCATCGCCACGGCCGAGGCAAGCGCGAACCTGGCGCGGTTCGACGGCATCCGCTACGGCTACCGCAGCCCGAACGCGACCGACATCAATTCAACCTACGAGAAGTCGCGCGGCGAAGGGTTCGGCAACGAGGTGCTCCGCCGCATCATGCTCGGCACCTACGTGCTCAGCAGCGGCTACTACGACGCCTACTACCTGCGCGCACAGAAGGTCCGCACGCTGCTCCGCCGCGACTTCCAGGAAGCCTACAAGCTCTGCGATTTCCTGCTGACCCCGGTCACGCCCGCGCCCGCGTTCCACTTCGGCGCGAAGACCGACCCGCTGCAGATGTACCTCTCCGACGTCTTCACCACGGCGCTGAACCTGAGCGGCGACTGCGGCCTGAGCGTGCCCGCCGCGATCGACGCCGGAACCGGACTGCCTGTTGGCATCCAGCTCATCGCCCCGGCCATGGAGGAAAAACGCATCTTCCGCGCCGGTCGTGCGTTCGAGCTGGCGCGAGCTCAGAAAGATTTCACCGCCCCGCTGTCGTAAGGGGGCGCAAGCGCGGGGCGGCGGAACCGCCGGCCGCCTCCGCATTCATTTTGAACAGGAAGGAGTCGTGCGGACATGAAGAAAGAACCTGCCGGACTTCTGACGGCGTGCCGTGCCGCGGAAGCGTCGTTCCATGTATTTTTCACGGGGGAGGCTCCTGTACCCGATACGTTTGCGGGTCGCCTCGCCGCCTCGCTTTCCGCCATTGAACTCGACTGCGAGCACGGGCATTCGTCCTCGAAGGCCGTCCGGACAAAGCTCACGAAGCCGCTGCACAGGCTGCCGCCCGATGATCCGGCGCATCATGGCGCGGCCGGATTCGTCAACCTCTTCGAAGCGCCTCCGGACGGCGCAACCGATTCCGTCGACGCGCTGAACCTGCTTGCCGCCGCTTGTACTTCGTTTCCGTTCAGTCGCCTGCTGGACAAGATGCTGTTCGAACGCCTCGCGGTCCTGTCGCCTCACGAGGTGCATCCCGCCTCAAAGGAATCCGATTCCGATGCCGCGTTCTTCTACCGCCATGCCGTGCGCCTGGCGGAACTCCTGAAAGACCTGATCCCCGCGTACTGCGCCCTGCTCGCGGAACGTTCCGGCGAAGCGCCCGAAGGCGCGGTCTCCCGGCTCCGTCCGTCCGTGCTCAAACTGGAATCGGCGCAGAGCGCGTTCCTGCGTATGAAGCCCGGCGCGGTCGCACTGGAAGTCGCGCGGATGTCCGCCGAGGATCCGTTCGCGCACGGCCGCATCTTCCGGCATCAGGACGGCGCGTTCGTGCCGCTCACGCTCCCCTCGATCCGGTCCGCGGACGAATTCTACGGCTACGCGTCCGTGCGCCGGATGTTCCAGGAGCATTTCCGGGCGTTTTCCGAGGGGCGGAACAACCTACCGCTGCTGATCTCGAGCCTGCCGGGCCTCGGCAAGACCCAAATGAGCATCGCCTACAGCCTGTCCTTCCCGAACATCACGCTCATCATCCCTCAGCCGGAGGACCTGACCACCGGGCTGGAGCCGCTGATAGCCGAGCTCGCCGCCTGGCCCGAACACAAGTTCATGCTGTTCTTCGACGACATCGACGCGACGAAGACCGACTGGTATTATTTCCGCACGAACATCGGCGGCACGTTCTCCCTGCCGGAAAACATTACGCTCACGATCGCCTCGAACCAGCGTTTCCCGGCGAACATCTCCAGCCGCGGCCGCGGATGCGAGTTCCCGATGTTCGACGAAATCCGGTGTCAGGAAATGATCCTGGACTTCCTCACGGCGAAGGGATTGCGCGAACCTTCGAAGAACCTTGTCGCCGTGATCGCGTCCGACTACGTGAGCGAGTTCGGCCAGAAACAGTTCGAGGAGCTTTCACCTCGTACGCTCGTGCGCTACCTCGACCACTACCTTTCCGACCCCGCCAAGCGCAAGACGCTGATGGACGAGGCGAACAGCGAGGTGGTGCCGCAGCCCGATCCGCAGGTCTTCTACGAGGAGAACGTGAAGCTGATGCGCTCCATCCACGGCGAGGAAGCTCTCGACCAGTTCCGACAGGATGCCGTCCATGTCAAGTGACGGCTCCGATTTTCTGTTTTCCGCCCCATCTGATTCGGACGGGTTCACGTTCAATTCCGGCGACGGCCTGTTCGACGGCCCGATCGACGGCGAGGACGACGGCGAACTGAAGCCTCTGCTCGGCGACGATTACTATATGCGTGCCGCGCTCCGTTGTGCCCAGCAGGCCGCCGACGCGGGCGAGGTCCCGGTCGGAGCCGTGGCGGTGAAGGACGGCCTCATCATCGCGCGTTCGTGGAACCAGGTGGAACTGCTGAAAGACGCAACCGCCCATGCCGAGCTCATGCTGATCGCGTCGCTTCCGCAGATCGTCGGCGACTGGCGGCTGGACGGCATCGACATCTATGTGACCAAAGAGCCGTGCGCCATGTGCGCCGGGGCCATGGTGAACTCGCGCATCCGCCGCGTGATCTTCGGCATGCGCGATCCGCGCTGCGGATGCGCCGGGACCGCATTGGACGTCACCGGATTCCCCGGCATGCTCCACAACGTCGAAGTGACCGCCGGACTCATGGAGGAGGAATGCAAGGAGATGTTTCAGACGTTTTTCCGCACGGTCCGCGCGAACGCCCGAAAAAAGAAGTCCTGATTTGCGCCTCCGGCTTGAAAAAACGCCTTTCCGGGGGTATATTTTTTCTTGCTATAATTTTTTAAATAACCCCTCCAAGCAAGGATAAGCTCATGGACTATCGTATTGAAATGTCGGTGAAGCCGCAGTGGCAGGACGCCCGCGGCCAGGGCGTCGTCCGCCGCCTCTCCGCCCTCCCCGGTTTGCCGCCCGTCCGCGGCATCCGTACCCGTTCCGTCTACACCGTCTCCGCGGACATCACGCCGGACGAAGCCGCGAAGGTCGCGCACGAACTCGCCGACCCGGTCACGCGCAGCGGCATCGTGGGAGAAACCCCCTCCGCCGGCCTGAACTATACCTGGCTGATCCGCGTCGGGTTCAAGCCGGGCGTCACGGACAACGTGGCGCGTACGGCATGGGAGGCCATCGGCGACATCATCGGCCGCAAGCTCTCCCGCGAGGAACAGGTCTTCAGCTCGATCGAATATCTGGTCGATTCCCCCGAAATGACCCGCGAACAGGCGCAGCGCATCGCCACCGGCCTGCTCGCGAACGTCCTGATCGAATCGGTCGACGTTTTCTCCCGCGACGAGCTCGTGAACAGCTCCATCCCGCTGAACAAGCCCGTCATCAAGGGCCTCGGCGAGGTCATCGTCCGCGACTACGACCTGGAAGTCTCCGACGAAAAGCTCATGGAGCTGTCCCACAAGGGCACGCTCGCCCTCAGCCTCGAGGAAATGAAGTCCATCCAGGGCTATTTCCGCCGGCTCGGCCGCAAGCCGACCGACGTGGAAATGGAAGTCCTCGCCCAGACCTGGAGCGAACACTGCAAGCACAAAATCTTCGCCGCCGACATCGACTACACCACACCGGACGGCAAGACCGTCACGATCTCCTCGCTGTATAAGAGCTACATCAAGAAGAGCACGAAGGAGCTTCAGGCCGAGGTGCCGTGGCTCGTCTCCGTCTTCACCGATAACGCCGGCGTGATCCGCTTCAACGACCGTTTCGACCTCGTCTACAAGGCCGAGACCCACAACAGCCCGTCCGCGCTCGATCCCTACGGCGGAGCCATGACCGGCATCGTGGGCGTGAACCGCGACCCGCTCGGGACCGGACAAGGCGCGGACCTGCTGCTGAACGTCTGGGGCTACTGCCTCGGCTCGCCGTTCACCGACCCGATCAACGTCCCCGAAGGCCTCCTGCATCCGCGCCGCCTCCGCGACGGCGTCCACAAGGGCGTGATCGACGGCGGCAACCAGAGCGGCATCCCGTACGCCGTGGGCTGGGAATACTTCGACGACCGCTACATCGGCAAGCCGCTGGTGTACTGCGGCACGGTCGGCACGCTGCCGCGCAAGGTCGGCGACCGCAACGGCTGGGAGAAGTTCATCGAATCCGGCGACTACATCGTGATGACCGGCGGCCGCATCGGCAAGGACGGCATCCACGGCGCCACGTTCTCCAGCGAAGAACTCCACAAGGACAGCCCCGTGCAGGCGGTCCAGATCGGCGACCCGATCACCCAGAAGCGCATGAGCGACTTCATCCACGAGGCGCGCGAACGCCTCCTCTACCGTTTCGTCACCGACAACGGCGCGGGCGGTCTCTCCTCCAGCGTCGGCGAAATGGCGGATGTCTGCGGCGGCTGCGACATGGACCTCGCGAAGGCCCCGCTCAAATACTCCGGCCTCCAGCCGTGGGAGATCCTCGTTTCCGAGGCGCAGGAACGCATGAGTTTCGCCGTCGCGCCGGAACGCCTCGACGAATTCCTGGCGCTCGCCGCGGCCCGCGACGTGGAGGCGACCGTGCTCGGCCGCTTCAACCACTCCGGCAAGTTCCACATCACCTACGGCGACCGCGTGGTGGCCGACATCGACATCAAGTTCATGCACGAGGGCCTGCCGAAACTCCACCTGAAGGCCGAGTGGAAGCCCCCGGTCTTCGACGAGCCGGTCGTCTCCGGCCGCGACCTCTCCGCCGATCTCGTGAAGCTCATCGGCCGCCTGAACATCTGCTCCGACGAATACAAGGCGCGCCAGTACGACCACGAGGTGAAGGGCCTCAGCATCATCAAGCCGTTCACCGGCGTCTGCCGCGACGTCGCCTCCGACGCCACCGTCACGCTCGCCGAACCCCTCGCGAAGGAAGGCATCGTGCTCTCCGCCGGCATCTTGCCTCGCTACAGCGACATCGACACCTACCACATGATGGCATCCATCATCGACCTCGCCGTGCGCCGGTCCGTCGCCGCGGGCGCCGATCCCGACCACATCGCCGGCCTCGACAACTTCTGCTGGCCCGACCCCGTGCAGAGCGAGAAGACCCCGGACGGCGAATACAAGCTCGCGCAGCTGGTCCGCGCGAACATGGCGCTGTACGACTGCACCAAGGCGTTCAAGGTGCCCTGCATCTCCGGCAAGGACAGCATGAAGAACGACAGCACGCGCGGCGGCCGCAAGATCTCCATCCCGCCCACCGTCCTCTTCAGCA
>JAEEGJ010023652.1_pt1 | contig 12862 bp, 12 predicted proteins | sample 8958761 | NCBI WGS metagenome assembly JAEEGJ01 (sample SAMN16246546, study PRJNA631951) | gut metagenome | biome: gut microbiome; feature: rumen; material: RS-attached | host: Bos | place: Iran: Karaj | collected 2018-10
GGACTCTACGCCCTGAGCGTCCTCCCCGGGCACGCCGGCCTTGCGGCCGTCCTGCAGACCGATGGCCAGGTAGAAAGCCTTGTAGCCCTCATCCCGAAGCTGCTGGATGGTCACGTCCTTGCCCACCTCCACGCCGCAGCGGAACTCCACGCCCATGGCGCGCAGCACGTCGATCTCGGCGTTCAGCACGTCCTTCTCCAGGCGGAAGGAGGGGATGCCGTGGCGGAGCATGCCGCCGGGGGCAGATTCCTTCTCGAAGACGGTCACGTCGTAGCCCCGGGTCCTGAGATAATAGGCGCAGGAAAGGCCCGCGGGGCCGGCGCCGATGATGGCCATCTTGTAGTCCGGGCCCCACATGCCGCCGTCGTCCTTCTCGCAGATGGGGATGAAGCGGCTCTCCGCCTTCAGCTCCTGGGCGGCGATGAACTTCTTGATCTCGTCGATGGCCAGGGGTTCATCCACGGTCCCTCTCGTGCAGGCGTCCTCACAGCGCCGGTTGCAGATGGCGCCGCAGACGGCGGGCAGGGGGTTGTCCTGCTTGATGAGCTTCAGGGCGTCCCTGTACCGGCCCTCCTTGGCCAGCTGGATGTAGCCCTGGATAGCGAGGTGCGCCGGGCAGGCGGTCTTGCAGGGGGCGGTGCCGGAGTCGTAGCAGTTGATCTTGGCGTCGTTCCGATAGTTGGGGTTCCACTTGTCGGCGCCCCATTTGCGGGCGTCGGGGAGCTCCGTCAGGGGGTAGGCCACGCCGGTGCCGTCCTTCTTGCACAGCTTCTGGCCCAGCTTGGCGGCGCCTACGGGACAGACCTCCACGCACTTGCCGCAGGCCACGCACTTGGTGCGGTCCACGTGGGCCCGGTAGGCGGACCGGGACATGTTGGGGGTGTTGTAGAGCTGGCTGGTGCGGATGGCGTTGCAGACGCCGGGGGCGCAGTTGCAGATGGCGACGATCTTCTCCTCGCCGTCGATGTTGGTGATCTGATGGACGAAGCCGTGGCGCTCGGCCCGCTCCAAGATCTCCAGGACCTCCTCGTAGGAGACGTAGCGGCCCATGCCCTTCTCCACGCAGTACTCGGCCATGTCGCCCACGCCCACGCAGAACTCGCCGTTGATCTCGCCGCTGCCCTCGCCCCGCATGCTCTGCTGCTTGCGGCAGGTGCACTGGCCCACGGAGTACTTGTCGTATTTGTTGAGCCAGTGGGAGATGTGCTCCACGCTGACGGAGGTGCTCTCGTGCTCGATGGCCTTCTCCACGGGGATCACGTGCATGCCCACGCCGCTGCCGCCCAGGGGGATCATCTGGGTGATGCCTTCGAGGGGCATCTGGGTCATGAGGTTGAAGAAGGTGGCCAGCTGGGGATGCTCCTCGGTGAGTTTGTCGTTCATCATCATGAACTCCGCGCTGCCGGGGACGAAGATGGGCACGTTGTACTGCCGATGATGGTCCTCGTTCTCCCGGTTCATCTCCAGGACGCCCACCCAGCAGAGGTGCTTGACCATCTTCTCCGTGTCCTCCAGGGACATGTTGTTCATCTTGGCCAGGGTGGGGGCGTCGTAGGGCACCCGGGTCTTCTTGAAGTTCAGCAGGAACTTCACTTCCTCCTTGGTCAGCACCGCGTCCAAGGCCCAGTACTCCGGGTCGTCCATCTTCAGGGTATGGGTGTACTTCTGAAGATACCGGTCCGTGATCATGGTGCCCAGCTGCAAAACCAGCTTCGCCTTCTCCGGGTCGGCGGGCCGATAGTTGGGGTCCTGCTTGAAATCCCGTTCGTTGGTCAGCCGATTCTTCTGCTCCTTCATGTGCGCTCTCCTTTATATCTTTATTTCTTCCAATCTAAAATGGCCTTTGCGAGCCAGTTTTCCCACGCTTCGAACCCGTCCCCGGTCTTGGAGGACACCTGGAAGACCTCGATGTTGGGGTTCAGCTGCCTGGCCCGCCGGATGCAGGCCTCGAAATCGAAGTCGAAATAGGGGGCCACGTCCGTCTTGGTCAGGATCAGCACGTCGCTGACGGAGAACATGAGGGGGTATTTGAGGGGCTTGTCGTCCCCCTCGGGGACGCTCAGCAGCATGACCCGCTTCTGGGCGCCGGTGTCGAACTCCGCGGGGCAGATGAGGTTGCCCACGTTCTCCAGCACCACCAGGTCGAAATGGTCCGCCCCCAGCTCGTCGAGAGCCGTCCGGGTCATGCCCGCGTCCATGTGGCACATGCCGCCGGTGTGGGCCTGGACCGCCTTCGCGCCCAGCTTCTCGATGCGGACCGCGTCCACGTCGGAATCCACGTCCGCCTCCATGACGGCGATGCGGAACCTGTCCTTCATGTCCCGGATGGTCCGCTCCAAAAGGGTGGTCTTCCCCGCCCCGGGGGACGCCATCAGGTTGATGAGCAGCGTGCCCTTTTCCTTCAGTTCGCCCCGCAAAACCTCCGCGTCCCGGTCGTTGGACGCGGTGACAGTCTCCTTGAGTTCGATGATCCGCATATGCTCCCCCTTACCCCATTTTTCATCCTTATTGTATCGGATTGTCCCGGAAAGTGCAAGGCCATGTACAGGAATCATCTTGACAAATGACCTATAAAAGTTCAGAATGTATGCAGCGGCAATTTATGCCCGCAAATCGCATTAGGAGGAAAGTTACATGAAGAAGGTATTTGCAGTGCTGCTGGCCCTGGTCATGGTTCTGGGCGTTCTGGTCGCCTGCAGCGGCAAGAAGGAAGAAGCCAAGACCGCCGACACCGAAGGCGAGCTGGTCGTCTACGGTTCCTGCGAAGAGGACTATCTGGCGGCTGCCTGCAAGAAGTTCGAAGAGCTCTACGGCATCAAGACCACCTATCAGCGCATGTCCACCGGTGAGGTCCCCGCCAAGATCGCCGAGGAGAAGGGCAAGCCCTCCGCGGACGTCTGGTTCGGCGGCACCAACAACCCCTACGATCAGGCGGCGGCCGACGGGCTCCTGGACAACAGCTACGTGCCCGAGAACGCCAAGCACCTGCTCAAGGACATGTACAAGGACCCCAACGGCTACTGGTACGGCATCTACACCGGCCTGCTGGGCTTCATGGTCAACACCGATGAGCTCAAGCGCCTGGGTCTTGAAGCGCCCCAGAGCTGGGACGACCTGCTCAAGCCCGAGTACAAGGGCCTCATCTGGCTGTCCAACTACAACACCGCCGGCACCCCCAAGCTGGTCGCCAACCTGATGATCCAGCTCAAGGGCAAGGAAGCGGGCATCCAGTATCTGGTGGACCTCGATAAGAACGTCCAGATCTACACCAAGTCCGGCTCCGGCCCGTCCAAGAACGTGGGCACCGGTGAGTGCGTCATCGGCATCGGCTTCCTCCACGACGGCATCACCCAGATCGTGGACAACGGCTATGAGAACGTCCAGCTGATCGTTCCTTCCGACGGCACCGCCTGCGAGATCGGCCCCGTGGCCATCTTCAAGGGTGCGGCCCATCCCAAGGCTGCCCAGAAGTTCATGGAGTTCGCCCTGTCTCCCGACTGCGTGGAGCTGGCCGCCCAGAACGGTTCCTATCAGTTCCTGGTGATCGACAACGCCAAGCAGCCCGAGGCTGCCGTGAAGTTCGGCCTGGATCCCTCCCTGGTGTGGGACGGCTATGACTTCGGCAAGGCTGTGACCGACACCAAGCAGAACGTGGAGGACGTGATGAAGGCCCTCAACGGCGGCGACGACCGGTTCAAGACCGAGTAACCTAACGAACACGGGAATTCAAGCTTATCCGTAAGCTGGGTCCCCGCCCTCCGGGGCGGGGACCTTCCTTTTTCAACCAAGAAGCAAGGAGGCTACCCTATGGCAAAAACCGCTCAGGGTGCGGCGCTGGACCGAAAGAAGCTCATGGCCGATCCCATCATGGTGACGACCATCGTGCTTTTGATCACCTTCCTGACGCTGTTCATCCTCTACCCCCTGGCGATCCTGCTGGTGGACAGCGTGCTCATGGACGGCCATGTAACGCTGAAAATCTTCCAGAGGATCTTTACCGACCCCACCTCCAATTTCCCCACTGCCATCACCAACACCCTGCGTGTCGGCTTCGTGGTGGGCATCCTCTCCACCATCATCGGCCTGTTGTTCGCCTACGTGGAGGTCTACGTCCGCATGAACAAGATCGCGGGCGGCCTCTTCAAGGTGGTCTCCATGCTGCCCGTGGTGTCCCCGCCCTTCGTGCTGAGCTTGTCCATGATCATGCTCTTCGGCAAGGCGGGCCTGATCACCCGGTTCCTGCTGGGCATCTATGACAACGACGTGTACGGCTACTGGGGCATCGTCATCGTCCAGACCCTGACCTTCTTCCCGGTCTGCTACATGATGATGAAGGGCCTGTTGAAGAACATCGACCCGTCCTTGGAGGAGGCGGCCCGGGATATGGGCGCTTCCCGCATGAAGGTGTTCACCAGCGTCACCCTGCCCCTGCTGCTGCCGGGCCTCGGCAATGCCTTTTTGGTCACCTTCATCGAGTCCATCGCCGACTTCGCCAACCCCATGATCATCGGCGGCAACTACAACACGTTGGCCACCACGATCTACCTGCAGATCACCAGCGGCTATGAACGGGAGAACGCCACCGCCATGGCCGTGGTGCTGCTGTGCATCACGCTGGCCATGTTCGCGGTGCAGAAATACTATCTGGAGTCCAAGACCGCCGCCACGTTGACGGGCAAGGCCTCCCGGGCCCGGATGCTCATCGAGGACAAGTCCGTCACCATCCCCCTGACCATCCTTTGCGCCCTGGCCGCCATCTTCGTCATCGGCATGTACGTCTGCGTGCCCATCGGCGCCCTGTTCCCCACCTGGGGCTACAAGCTGACGCCCCTGACCTTCAAGTGGTTCGGGCAGGTGTTCCAGCGCTACCACGGCCTGAAGGCCTTCAAGGACTCCTTCGTCCTGTCCCTCATCGCCGCCCCCATCACGGCTCTGCTCAGCATGATCATCTCCTACCTGGTGGTCAAGCGGAAGTTCAAGGGCAAGGGCTTCATCGAGGCCGTGTCCATGCTGGCCATGGCCGTGCCCGGCACGGTGTTGGGCGTGGGCTACATCCGCGGCTACTCCCAGGGCCTGTTCCACACGGGGGCGCTGTCCTTCCTCTATAACAGCGCGGCGATCCTCATCATCGTCTTCGTGGTCCGAAGCCTGCCCACGGGCACCCGGAGCGGCATCTCCGCCCTCCGGCAGATCGACAAGAGCATCGAGGAGAGCGCCTACGACATGGGTGCGGACAGCTTCAAGGTGTTCATGACCGTGACGCTGCCGCTGATCAAGGATTCGTTCCTGAGCGGCCTCGTCACCGCGTTCGTCCGCTCCATCACCGCCATCTCCGCCATCATCCTGTTGGTGACGCCCTCGTTCCTGCTCATCACCGTGCAGATCAACGAGTTCGCGGAGAAGGGCGCCTTCAGCATCGCCTGCGCCTTCGCCACCATACTGATACTCATCACCTACGGCGCAGTGCTGCTCATGAACCTTGTCATGAAATTCTTCGGTACCAGCAGAAAATTGAAAGAGGAGGACTAAGGCTGTGGCTAAAGAGAAAAAAGGCGTACGCCTGGAACATATTTCCAAGATCTATCAGGATCCCAAGACCAAGAAGAACTTCTACGCCGTGAAGGACACCAACCTGGAGATCGAGCCCGGGTCCTTCGTGACGCTGCTGGGCCCCTCGGGCTGCGGCAAGACCACCACGCTCCGCATGATCGCGGGCTTTGAGAGCCCCGACGAGGGCGAGATCTACCTGGGCAACGAGCCCATCAACGCCCTGACCCCCAACAAGCGGGATACGGCCATGGTGTTCCAGAGCTACGCCCTGCTGCCCCATTACAACATCTTCGACAACGTGGCCTACGGCCTGAAGATCCGCAAGGTGCCCAAGGACGAGATCAAGCGCCGTGTCACCGACATCCTGGCCCTGGTGGGCCTGGAGGGCATGGAGAGCCGCATGACCAACCAGCTCTCCGGCGGCCAGCAGCAGCGCGTGGCCCTGGCCCGCGCGTTGGTCATGGAGCCCGGCGTGCTGCTGTTCGACGAGCCCCTCTCCAACCTGGACGCCAAGCTCCGCGTGACCATGCGGACCGAGATCCGCCGCATCCAGCAGCGGGCGGGCATCACCGCCGTGTACGTGACCCACGACCAGAGCGAGGCCATGGCCCTCTCCGACAAGATCATCGTCATGGAGAAGGGTCTCGTCTCCCAGATGGGCACGCCCCAGGAGATCTACTACCATCCCAAGAACAAGTTCGTGGCCGACTTCATCGGCGACGCCAACTTCCTGGAGGGCAAGATGGTCCGCCACGAGGGCGACGTGGGCGTCGTGAACATCAACGGCGTGGAGGTGAAGGTGGCGGAAGCCACGAACGTGGCCGACGGCGCCGATACCACCGTGGTCCTGCGCCCCGAGTCCACCATGCTGCGGGACGAGGGCTACTTCCCCGTGGAGGTGGTGGTGTCCAACTTCATGGGCGCCTACCAGCTCTACCACGTGATGCTGGGGAACGTGAAGCTCATCATCCACGAGTACAACCCCAAGGACAAGAAGATCTACGGGGCCGGCGAGACCGCGTACATCGACTTCGCCCCCGGCGATGCGCACTGCATCTAACGACTTCAAAGGGGAGGAACGTTGTTCCTCCCCTTTGATTATCCGCTGCGGCGGGGTGCTACGCATTCGCTTCGCTTCCAGCTCTTGCCTATGCCCTTGACAGGGCACCGGGCGGCAAGAGCTGCAAAGTGTCAAATCCACCGCACATGTCGCTGGATTTGACATATTTCAGCCTATCGTTCTCCTTTCGCGGCATGATTTCGCGCGGCTACACCGCGCTTTTGTTTTGCAAAAAACGGTGGAAAAAGCGGAAAGATGCTTGTATAATGAAGAAAACTGTTTCAGGAGGACCAGATCATGCAAGTCGATCCCTTCACCAGATTCGAGAAGGACTGGGCCCTGCTGACGGCGGGCACAGCGGACCATTTCAACAGCATGACCATCGGCTGGGGGAGCCTGGGCACGGTGTGGAATCGGGACGTGCTCACGGTCTACGTGCGGCCGGACCGGTACACCTGGCAGTTCATGAAGGACAGCGACACCTTCACCGTGTCCTTCTTCCCCGAGAGCTGCCGGCCGGCTCTGCTCCTCATGGGCCGCCTGTCGGGCCGGGACGGGGACAAGGCGGCCGCTGCCGGGCTCACGCCCCGGGTCCTGCCGGAAGGCGTCACCTACGAGGAGGCCAGCGAGACCTTCGTCTGCAAGAAGATCTACATGGCGCCCATGGCCTATAAGGACGTGCCGCCCTACGCCCAGAAGATCTACCAGAACGGCGTCGAGCCCCACTGGATCTTCATGGGCGAGGTCGTGGCCCACCTGTCCTGAGCGTGAGCATGGGCCGGACACAACCGAAGACGGACTTTTCCCAGGGGCCTGTGTGGCGGCGCATCCTGGACCAGGCGGGGCCGCTGATCGTGGCCCAGCTGGTGCATTTGCTCTACAACGTGGTGGACCGGATCTACATCGGTCACATGGGGGACGGCAGCGGCCTCGCCCTCACCGGCGTGGGGCTCACTTTCCCCATCGTCACCCTCATCATGGCCTTCGCGGCCCTGTTCGGCACCGGCGGCGTGCCCCTCTTCTCCATGGCCCGGGGCGCTGGGGACCAGGCGCGGGCCGGGCGCATTTTGGGCAATTCCTTCACGCTCCAGCTCATCAGCGCCGCGGCGCTGACCGTGATCTGCTATCTGTTCATGCGGCCCATCCTCTTCGCCTTCGGCGCCAGCGAGGAGTCCTTCCTCTACGCCAGGGCGTACCTCGATATCTACCTGGTGGGCACGGTCTTCTCCATGCTGGCTACGGGCCTCAACGGCTATATCAACGCCCAGGGGTTCCCCCGGATCGGCATGCTGTCCATCGTCATCGGCGCGGCGGTGAACATCGCCCTGGACCCGGTGTTCATCTTCGCCCTGCACATGGGCGTCCGGGGCGCCGCCCTGGCCACCGTGATCAGCCAGGCCCTGTCCGCCCTGTGGGTGCTGCGGTTCCTCACGGGGAAGCAGGCCGTCGTCCCCCTGAAGCGGGGGAACATGGCCCTGCAGGCTCGGGTGGTGGGGGACATCGCCAAGCTGGGCACGGCCACCTTCATCATGCAGGGCACCACCTGCCTCGTGCAGATCGTCTGCAACGCCACGTTGCAGCAGTTCGGCGGGGACGTGTACGTGGGGGTCATGACCGTGGTGAACTCCGTGCGGGAGGTGTTCCTGCTGCCCATCAACGGCATCACCAGCGGCGGTCAGCCCGTCATCAGCTTCAACTACGGGGCCAAGCGGTACGACCGGGTCCTCCAGGGCATCCGATTCAACACCCTCATCGGCGCCGGGTACACCCTGCTGGCCTGGGTGCTGGTGCTGCTCCTCCCCCGGCTGTGGTTCGGCATCTTCTCCGACGACCCCGTCATGGCCGAGGCGGGCGTGGAGGCCCTGCGGATCTACTTCTTCGGGTTCGTATGCATGGCGCTGCAGTTCGCGGGCCAGTCCGCCTTCACGGCCCTGGGGGACGCCCGGCACGCCATCTTCTTTTCTCTGCTCCGCAAGGCCATCATCGTGGTGCCCCTGACGCTCCTGCTCCCCCGCCTGGGGTTCGGGGTCCGGGGCGTGTTCCTGGCGGAGCCCATTTCCAACGCCGTGGGCGGCACGGCCTGCTATCTCACCATGCGCATCACCCAGCTCCGGCGCATCCGGCGGCTGGCGGAACAAGCATAGAAAGGACGAAACCATGCACGAGATCGAGATCTTTTACCTGAGGGGCTGCCCCTACTGCGAGAACGCCAGAAGGGCCGTGGCGGAACTGCTCCGGGAGGAGCCCGCCTACGAGGCGCTGCGCCTGCGCTGGATCGAGGAGAATGAGGAAGCGGCCCTGGCCGACAGCTACGACTACTTCCGGGTGCCGTCGGTGTTCCATCAGGGGGACAAGCTCTACGAGTGCTCGCCCCTCCACGGGTACGAGGCCATCAAGGAGCACTTTCGGGCGGCCTTCGACCGGGCCCTGGCGGCATGAGTGGGCTTAGATACAAGTGCCTGGTGCTGGACCACGACGACACGGTCATGGACAGCACCCGGCTCATCCATCACCCGGCCTTCGAGGTGTTCCTGAAGGAGGTGCGGCCCGGGGTCACCGTGAGTTTGGAGGAGTACTTCCGGCTGAACTTCCACCCGGGGTTTTTGGAGTACTGCGAGCAGGTCCTGCGCCTGACCCCGGCGGAGCTGGATCGGGAGATGCAGGTCTGGACGGAGTACGTGGCCACCCACGTGCCCCGGGCCTTTCCGGGCATACAGGAGATCATGGCGGAGCAGCTCCGGCGGGGCGGCAGCATCGCAGTGGTCTCCCACTCCCTGCGGCAGAACATCCTGCGGGACTTTCGGGCAAACGGGCTGCCGGAGCCGTCCATGGTCTTCGGCTGGGAGCTGCCCCGGGCGCAGCGCAAGCCCAACCCCTACGCCCTGGACCGGCTCATGGCGTGCATGGACCTCGACCCCGCCGACATGCTGGTGGTGGACGATCTGAAGCCCGGCTACGACATGGCCGCTAAGCGCCGCGTCCCCTTCGCCGCCGCGGGCTGGGCCTACGACGTGCCGGAGATCCGCGCCTTTCTGCAGCAGAACTGCCCGTTGTACTTCGACACCACGGAGGGGCTGTATCGGTATCTGTTTGAATAGAGAAAGAAGGCCTGCGCCAGTCTTGAAAAGGCGCCAAAGTCATAGAAAGAGGCAACGCTTTCGCGAAAAAAGCATTGCCTCTTCTTACATTTCTCCGTTTGCGCCGCTTCCCTAATAGAAGATCGGAATATCCCCTTCGATGCCAAATTTTTGTTTGAAGGCGTCCAGGTCCGCGGGGGTGCGGATCAGGGACACCTCCCGGAAGCGGCCCGTCGCCTTCTCCCGGAACCCGACCACCTTCTCCCCCGTACAGATGCTGCTGCGGATCGCCGGTTCCAGCAGCGCCCGATCATAGGCCTCTGCGGGGGCCTTTTTTGTTTTCAGCCAGGAAAAGAGCATCCTTACCCCCTCACTTCATGAGCTTTTGCAGCGTGTCCATGAGCTCGTCCACCACCTGGTCGTTCCCGGCGCGGATGTCGTTCACCACGCAGGAGCGGATGTGGTCCCCCAGCAGCTCCCGGTTGAAGGCGTTCAGGGCCGCGCTGACCGCCGCGCTCTGGATCAGGATGTCCGTGCAGTAGGCCCCCTTCTCCACCATGGCCCGGATGCCCCGGACCTGGCCCTCGATGCGGCTCAGCCGATGGATCAAGCTCCGGTATTCCTCTTCTGTGCGCGCTTTCGTTTTTCCGGTGCAGCAACAATCCTTCTCTTCCATAGTCCTTGTCCTCTTTTGATTCATCATTAAAAGCATACCATGATTTTTTTGCCCCTGTCAACGGGATTTCACTCTTGACAACCGGGCGACTGTCCCCCCATACTGCAGGTAAATGGACCAGCATGGGAAAGGATGGTGGAATATGAAACGGATCGCGGTGATCACCGGCGCCTCCAGCGGCATGGGCCGCCGGTGCGTCGAGACCTGCGGCGAGATGGGCCCCTTCGATGAGGTATGGGTCATCGCTCGAAGCAGGGAAAAACTGGAAGAATTGAGAAGGATCGTCCCCTATTCTCTGCGGGTGATGGCTATGGACCTGACGGATCGCCATAGCTTTGATATCTACGCCGCAGCCCTGGCTGAGGAGCCGGTGGAGGTTGGATTGCTGGTGAACGCGGCGGGCTTCGGCAAGTTTCGCAGCGTAATGGACACCCCTCTTGAGGTGAATCTGAACATGGTGGACCTGAACTGCCAGGCCATCCAGGCCATGTGCCAGCTGACCGTGCCCCACATGGGCGCCGGCAGCCATATCCTCAACTTCGCCTCCGTGGCAGCCTACCAGCCCATCCCCTATATCGACGTGTATGGGGCCAGCAAAGCCTTTGTGCTGAGCTACAGCCGGGCGTTGAATCGGGAGCTGAAGAGCCGAGGCGTCACGGTCACGGCGGTATGCCCCTTCTGGACCAAAACAGCCTTTTTTGATCGGGCCATCGACCCGGACCGGGAACCGGTGGTAAAGAAATATGACGTGATGTACGATCCCAAGGATGTGGTGGATCAAGCCTGGCGGGATGTGAAACGGGGCAAGGATATGAGCCGATACGGAGCTACGGCCCGCTTCAACGGGTTGCTGGCTAAGCTCCTGCCTCACAGCTTCGTCATGAGTTACTGGATGCGCCAGCAGAGGCTGGATTAAGGAGGCGGACATGCTCTTTTCCCGGTTCAAACGGAAGATGGCTTCCCCAGAGGCCTATGACAAAACGGCGCTGGAGCCCGTGATCCGCAGCAGCATCTGCACGGGCGAAAAGGTTGCCGGATTTCGGGAGAGGGAAACCGGTCGCTTTCGGGAGGTGTCTTTGATCCGTTCCGCTGCGGATCTGGAGGCCTTCAAAAAGAAGTACGGCATCCATGAGGACATTCCGGTGATCTATTGAGGATCGCGTTCCGATCTCAACACACAGACCCCAACCGCTCAAATCCATATAGAACAGGTAGTATTATTAGAAGGGAAAGAAGGCAAACAATCTTTTTCTGATCGGGACGTTTTCGATCCATAGCGGCCATCATTCTGTTCGGCGCCGGCTTGCTGACGCTGCCGGTCACGTCAAGACTGGGCCGGTGGGCGCCTGTGGAGGATGCCCTGTTCATCGCCGCCACCGCCATGGCGCCACTGCCTTCCAACGCAGTGGCTGTCATCCGGCGACGAAAGGCTTCCTGGCTGTTCAACCGGCGCATCGATGAGGACACGGTCGGGGATAGTCATTGTGGCAAACGTATTGGTAGTGCTGGTGATCCTGGGTGTGTTCGCCTATGGGTTCTATTTGTTGGACTGTTTTAGCAGGATAACAGACAAGGGATCCATGCAAAAATAGAGCCCTCACCGGACTCTCAAAAATTCATTCAGACCCACATCGGGATCGGATATCGGATGTTGAAGATAGATTAGCTGTCCATGATGGCTTCACGGGGTTCCGAACGGTCCTTTGCCGGGGCCGTTTTTGTGCTGCTTCCGGGTTTGCAATAAGACGCCGGAAGGAACGAGGAAGATAGCCTCGATTTTTTATGAATAGAGGGAGGGGAGCTTGGTTTTATTCTTCCTCTATCCTGGTGATGCTGGCGCCCAGGGCGTTGAACTTGTGCTCCAGGTGCTCATACCCCCGGTCGATATACTCGATGCCCCTGACCTTGGTCTCGCCGGAAGCGGAGAGACCGGCCACGATCAACGCCGCACCGGCCCGAAGGTCGGTGGCGTGGATATCCGCGCCTCGGAGAGATTCCACGCCCCGGATGCGAGCGGTACGCTTGCTGACGCTGATGGAGGCCCCCATCTTGCGAAGCTCCTTCACGTGGTTGAACCGGTTTTCGAAGATGTTCTCCACCACCACGGAGTTGGAGCCGGCGGTAGTGAGATACGCCATCATGGGCTGCTGCAGATCCGTGGGGAAGCCGGGATACACGGCGGTCTTGATGTTCACGCCCCGAGGCCGACCATCCATCTTCACTCGGAGATAGAACTCCCGCCCGTCATCGCCCTCCACGATTTGAGCGCCGCTCTCCAGGAGCTTGGCTGTGATGGCCTCCATATGGGTGGGGATCACATTCTTGATGATCACGTCGCCTCGGGTGGCAGCGGCGGCGATCATATAGGTGCCGGTCTCGATCTGATCCGGGATCACGGCGTAGCTGCAACCGTGGAGCTTTTTGCGCCCCTGGATGCGGATCACGTCAGTGCCTGCGCCCTTGATGGATGCGCCCATCATGTTCAAAAAGTTGGCCACG
>JAEEGJ010023659.1_pt1 | contig 12858 bp, 10 predicted proteins | sample 8958761 | NCBI WGS metagenome assembly JAEEGJ01 (sample SAMN16246546, study PRJNA631951) | gut metagenome | biome: gut microbiome; feature: rumen; material: RS-attached | host: Bos | place: Iran: Karaj | collected 2018-10
CTGCTTCGGGGCGTAGCGCATGGAACATCAGGATCAACATCTGGAACGCCGACATGTTCAAGAACATTTCCACGCCAGACGGGATTCCCTTCTGTAAAAGTTCCCGTGTCAAGGGCCAACTAAAGGCGAATGCAAAACGCGTGCGGAAACGTTTATGGCAACTCTTTCCAAAAAGTTTTATAAATAAGATAATGGTGGAAACGAGATTCCCAATGAGAGTTCCGTAAGCGGCTCCTGCAACTCCTAGCGCAGGGATTGGACCGCATCCATAAATTAGAATAAAGTTGCAAACTATATTTACGACCATTCCGGCAAACGCCGCCTTCATGACTATTTTCGTTTCTCCAATTCCACTAAAGAAACATGGAGCCGCGTTGCGAATAAGGTTTATAATGCCGCCGAACATTAAAATGTTGAAATATGTCTTTTGGTATTCCAGTTGGTCTGCGGGTAGATGCTCTAGTCCAAAGATGAAATGTCCAATTGGAATGGTCAAGTATAAAAGCGGCACGCTAATCAGTGATAAATACACGGATTGCATAAAAACGCGTGCGCAATCCCATTTCTTTTTCGCTCCGAGTCGCTGTGCGACCATTGCCGTCGTGTAGCTGATTGCTCCCGTAAAAAATGTCGTGAGCGCAAGCTGTACGGCACCTGCGCCAAGCGCCGCATTCATTTCGGCAGGTCCTAGCTTTGAAAGGAACAAACGGTCGATAAAAGTCATGAACGTGTCGAACGACATCGACAAAAGCATCGGAAGTGCCACTACAAGCACATCCTTTACGTCCCCGTTTTTTTTGAATTTTGACGGTTTATAGAATTTATTCAACAAAACATCGACCATAAGTGTGCCAAAAATAGAAAAATAAAGAACAAGCCACCCTTTTATGGTGGCCTGTGCTTGTATGGTTTGCAGAAATGTGAGGCTTTATTTCCCTTGAACTTTCTTTGCTCTCACGAAGAGGAATGTGCCAAATGCGATAAGGAAAAACGCAGCGAAGATGCTCACCTTGATGCAGGCGTGGAACGGTTTAGAGCGGTATTCCATGCGGACTTCGGATTTGCCCTTCGGAATTTCGACAGCGCGGAGGTCGCCGAATGCCTTGTAAACCTTGGCTTCCTTGCCGTTGACGGTTGCTTTCCAGTAGGGGTGGTAGTTGCCTGCGACAACCATGAAGCCTGCGCGGTCGCTTTCGACCTGGAACACTTGCGTGTCCATCTTGGGGCTTGCGACAAGCTTAGCCTTGCCCTGTGCGACTCCGCCTTCGCCCTTGTTTTGCGGTTCTTCGGAGAGGATGACTTTTTCGCGGTATTCAAAGCCGTTCTTGAGCGCGTCAATGGCTTTGGCGTCATCCATCGTGGTGGATTCACCGTAGATGTAGGCTTCGCCCATGGCGGTTGTAATCGGCATGTAGCTTGTTCCGCGCTGCGTGTCGAAGATGATGGCGTTGATGTTCATCAAGTCAAGGAACGGGTGCGGTGCGCTTTGGTCGTTGATGTTCAAGAGATAGTTCGCATTGCCTTGACCGCCACGGAACTCGCGATAGCTCGAGAGCTCGTTGTCGTGGAAACCGTCTGCGTTGCGCATGTGGTACTGCGGGAAAATGTTTGCGCCGAAAGCCTTATTGCGGGAGAGCGAAAGTACGCGCGGCTGGTTAATCGGGTCGGCTTTGTATGGTGCCTTGAGGGCGGCAACAACACCGTTATTCGGCTGCAAGTATTCGCTGGCGGGAACGTTTTGGATAAATGCACCATTGATGGTCAAAAGCTCGATGCCTGCGACAAGGGCGAGGATTCCGACCTTGGCGGGCGTGCTCCCTTTCCATTTGAACACGGCGAGGCTTGTGCCAATGACGACGAGAATCAAGATGAAGCTCGGGATAATTTTCGAGGCGGTCATGTTCATCACGACTTCATTCAGCGGCTTGAAGTACGGGGCTGTAACCGGATCGTTCAGGAGCTTTTGTCCGCTCATGAGGAAAATGCCGATGACTGCAAATCCGATAACGACGGCGGCCTGGACACCTCTCGATGTTCCCGGAAGTTTTGCCTTGAATGCGTCCATAAAATTCTTGACGTTAATTGCTTTGCCTTGATCGTCGAGGCTCATCACACCGAGGCATGCGACTGCGTAGGCGAGGCAAACGACGAATCCGAACGGGCTGATAAAGAGTGTCCAGTTGAAACGAGCAATCACGACGAGCAAAAGTAGAATGACGAACATCGCTGTTCCGTGCAACAGTGCGCGATGGTTCTTGGCGGCATTTTCGCTTTCATCAGAGATTGCCTTGAGTACAGGACCAGCCATCATCACGAGCAAGAGCGGAAGCCAGAAGAGAGCCATGCCCGGAGCGCGGAAGTTCTTGACGCCCGGCAGAATATTGTACCAGACCTTGAAGAGCGGGGAATGGTCGCCCATGCCGTAGCTCAAAGCAACGACAGCACCGAGTCCCCAGAAACTTGCCCAACGGCGCTTGCCCGGGAGGAACAAGCAGAGGAATCCGAGGAACGTGAGGAGTGCGCCAGCGTTGTTGTGGTCGAGTTTGAAGCTGTTATGGCCCCAGTAGAACGGGCTGCCTTGACTGCCTGCTTCTGCCATCTTGCGGTATTCGTCCATCGTCACATCGACAAAGGAACTGCCCTTGAACGAATTGGACTTTTCATCTTGCTCGTAGACGTCGACACCGATAAATCCCGGAATGAGCATCTGTGCCATTTCTTCCTGGTGGAAGGACCAGCTCACGGCGTGACCGTAATTGGTGTGTTCTCCTTCACCGCGAACGGACTGTGTTGTAGTGTAGAGGTAAGGCGGGATAATCTGGAAGCAGCTGAGGGCAAGTCCAAAGGCGAGTGCTGCGGCTGCAAGCCCGACGCGTTTACCGCGTACAGCAAGCGTGTTGCAATGGAATGCGGCTTCGTAGAGCGTGTAAAGCCCTGCACCCCACAAGAAGAGATACGTGAGCTGCAAGTGGCTTCCGAGAATCATCCATGTGATGCTCAGTGCAAAGACGATGAGGTAGGGGAGGCTACCGTCGCGGACAATTTTGCGGATGGCAAGGAGAGCCAACGGAGCGATGGCGAAAACCATCATCTTTCCATCGTGGCCGCCGTAAATGTAAGTGAAGTATTCCGGCGAAAATGCGTAAAGGAACCCGAGGAGTGAACCCCACCACTTGTTGCCGGTTAAGTTCCAGGCGAGGAGCATGGCGCTCATGAAGGCAACCCACACGGTCAAGATGAACTTGAAACCGACGGCGCGTGCCGGATCCATGATGAACTGCGTCCACACGAGCGGGTGGTAAGCGTCGGCAAAGAGCGCGTCAATCGTCGGGACACCGCCAAGGCGGCTATCGTCCCATTCCGTGAGGATGACGTCGAACGTGCGCAAAATGCGGCTGCCAATGCCGTTCAGCTGGTCGCTGTTGAGCATGAGTTGACTGGAATCGAATGCGAAATCGCGGAAGACAAACAGCAAAATCGCAAAGAAAACTGTGGCCATTGCCACAAAGAATGCGGGTTTCTTATTGAGAAAATTCATGTCAGGAAATATAAAAATACCGCAGAGGTGTCCCACTACGGTTTGTTAAATTGTTTGCTTTTGAACGAATTTGCTATCGAGATTATTCGAGCGTGTTTTCGTCGGTCTTGGCGGTCTTGACGAGACTGTAGATGCCGAATGCAGAAATAATGCACACTGCGGCGATGACGACGTACTTAATCAATTTTCCCATAAGGTTTCTCCTTGGCTTATTTTTAATAAAGATATTAGTAATTTTTTTACTCTTTCGTGATGATCATGCAAATCACGGGGAGCTTTTTGTCGACTTCGTTTTCACTCGGGATGATTTCGCTCTCGACCACCTTGCAGTTGAGCTCCTTCACAAAGAATTCAAGCTGGCTGCGTTCAAAACCAAGCCAAATGTGGCCGTGTGTCGTGCGGAACGATTCTTCCTTGTGCTGGGCGAGGTCCAAAAGCGCGAGCATTCCACCCGGTTTCAAGATACGGGTCGCTTCCTTGAGGGCAAGGCGCGGGTCGGTCGCGTGGTGCAAAACCTGGCTCATCAAGACGAGGTCTGCGTAGTTGGACGGGAGGCCCGTCTGCGTCATGTCGGCGACTTTCGGCGTCACGTTTTCGATGCCTTTCTGGCGCAAAATCTGCTGGAAACCGCTAATGATTTTTGGATCGTAGTCGAGTGCGGTCACGTTTTTGCAACGGCTTGCGAGCATGAGCGAGAGGTCGCCGCCTTCGCCGCACCCAATGTCCACGGCGTTTTCGAACGGTACCATGAGCTTGCTGAACAGGCTGATTTGCGCCTTGAGGCTTCCGCCAGCTTGGTCGAGCTTATGGATTTGTCCCTTGGTCTTGTCGGTGCGTTCTTCGAGCGCTTGTGCGGCGCGGCACTTGAGAATGTCCTTGTCCTGCAGTTCATCATAGGCTTCGCGGATAATCTGCAACAGGCGGCTGCTCATGTAAAGTTCTTCGCTCAGGCGGTAATAAGCCTTGATGCCGTCGCGGCGGTCTTTTACGAGCCCGCATTGCGAAAGCTTTGCCAAATGGCGGCTGGCGTTACTCTGGTGGATATCCAGAATGTCCTTGATTTCGTTGACTGTAAATTCGGACTGGTCCAGTAGGAGCAGTATCTTGAGGCGCATTTCGTCGGAAATGGCTCCAAAAAGTTCCATGTTCGGGATGATGGGTTCTCGGTTCTGGTTTAAATTCGAATTTGTCACGTGGTCCGCCAATACTTTTTTATGTTTGTCTTTGTGAATATAAATTTTTAATGGACTTTTGATGTTTTCTGGGCGATTTAAAAGCTTGTTTCGAGCGCTTTTTGCGGTGTTGTGTTCATCAACGCTTGCTTTGGGTACGCCCGACGCATCTCGGAACATGCCCGGCGCATTCCCCGTAGAAAATCCCGCACCTCGCCATTACGAAGTCTCTGTTCGCTTGGATGTCCCGCTCTCGCTTGGAATCGTCATGACCTCTGTGCTGGGTGTTTATCAGTACTACGGGATGTCGAAAATTTCATCAAGCGACTTGAAGCCTAAATCCGAACTGTTGCCTTGGGACCGCCCGTTTGCAGGGCATTACAGCGGGTGGGCAACTACAGTGAGCCATTATTCGGGAGCCTTGGCGGTTGCACCTTTGGCGTTGGCAGGGTACTCCTGGTACAAGGGCGATGCTGACGGTCATGACTTTGGTGCCTTTACGCTCATGTTTGTGGAAGCGGTTGCCTTGCAGAATGCCTTGAATCAGCTTGTCCGTTCGACGCAGTTGTGGCCGCGTCCTTTCATTTACTCCGAACGCGGCGAAGGCCGCAAAAAAGCGGAGTCTGCACGTGGGGAAGCTTATGGCTCGTTCTACTCAGGACATGCTTCGGCTGCGTTTACGGTGGCTGTGTTTACGGGCGAATGGTTCTCTGAAATTTACCCGAACTCCCAGTACAAAAGTCTCGTCTGGGCGTCGTCTTTGACTCTTGCAGCGGCTGTTGGTGCCTTGCGTGTTGTTGCTGGTAAACATTATCCTACTGACGTGGTAGTTGGATCGCTCATGGGGACGGGTGTGAGCCTTGGAGTCCTCAAATTGCATGAGATTTGTAAAAAGAATATTGCTTTTTGGGCATTTCCGGGCAATATTGGCGCAATTTTTTACTTTTGACAATTTTTTATAGCATTTTTTGCGAAAAAGCGTATATATATTGTGTAGGCTTACTTCGTAAGTCGACTATGTTTGTGAGGTTTTTTTGATGTTGGATGAGGTGTGGCATCGTTTGTGTGCCGTAGCAATTTTGACCGTGTCTGTGGTCAGCCATAATTACGCAGCAGAGTTTAAGGATTATAGAGATGGGCGCGTTTATCGCGGAATTCCATCAGGGTCATTAAACTGGTTTAAGCAAAGTCTTAAGTACAGCAAGACCTCACATTTTACCGATGAAAACGGAATCCCTTTTTATCGTAGCGAAAGCTGGCAGGCGTCATGCCCGGAAGGTTCGCAAATCCCGGATGAAACGGATTGGGATGAACTCATCGAAGATAAGTTTTCTGGTTCCGACAAAATGCAGAATATGAGTGATTTTGTTGGGAATTCTTCACGTGGATTTTACAAGTTTGAAATGGATGAAGTGGTAAATGCTAGAAAGGGCTTCGTCTATTTTGCAGTGCGCGGTCCGGCGAATCATGCTATAAGGCTTGAAACCAAACGTGGAACCACAAAGTACGTGGATATCGAAGAAGCCGATGCTGTCCAGATTCGTTGCGTTTTCCCTCGCGACCAGTTTGCCGAAAAGAATATCTCTCCGAAGGATATGATTTTTACAGATAAACGCGATAACAAAAAGTACAAGGTTGGCGTTCGCGGTGGTAAAATCTGGATGATGAAAAATCTTGCATTCAGTGTGACCTCTGCAAAGCAGTGTTATGTTGAAGATAAGTCTTTCTGCGAAAAATTCGGGCGCTATTACACTTACGAAGATGCGCTCAAGGCTTGCCCTCCGGGTTGGCATTTGCCAGATGACGGCGAATGGCGTGATTTCCAGAAAGACCGTGCGACGCTGGATTGGGATAATCTAGGGCAGGGTGGATGCCAGGATTGGGACAATTTCTGCGATGGATTTAATTCCGGACATTACTGGTCCAAGAGCTCTGTCCAGGAAAATACCGCCCGTTCGTGGGAATTCAATCGCTCTGACAAGGATATCGAACGAACCGATGTCAGCGTTTACAAGGGACTTTATGTCCGCTGCGTTGCGGATTGATGCTTTGCTCGTCTATTAATCGGCAACAGCAAAAAAAGCGTACAGTATAGAAAATACGGTCGCAGAGACAAAACTCCCCGAGAGGTAAACGAAAAGCCCGAAGACGATTACGGTTAAGGAAAGAAGAAAAATTTTGCTCGGGCTAAGAGGATAGTGCGTATTGAACATGTGTGACCTTTAATGTTTATCTTTAACTGTCTAAAAATTAGATAAAGATTATGTCATTAAATGTCACTTTATAATTTTACAGTTCATCCTCGCTTTCGGACACGTCTCCGAAATGGCTCCCGTAATCATCAAAATTGACTTCTTCGGCAATGTCGTCGTTGTCTAGGTCTTCGTTGTCGAGCCCAAGTCCAAGTCGTGCACAGATGCGGTCAAGGAGGATGAGATCCACATCTTCGGTGTCGCCACCCTCACGTTCGTAGGCTTCGATGATGAGCTCCTGTTCATCGGCTTTATATTTATCGACGGCTTCAGTGATTTTCATTTTTTCTCCTTTGCTGATAATTAAAATTATCCGCGTCTCTGCTAGTAATATCGTCAATCTGTGTCGTAAAGTCAATGCTTTTTACTAAATTTTTCGACATGAACAAGAAATTGTCTTTTATTGCGCTTGCGTTGTTGGTTGGTTTGTCTCAAGCTTGGGCTGTGGACCCCCGTATTGAACAGGGTGCCCGCTTTGAGGCCAAGGGTCAATATGATAAGGCTCTTGGTGAATACCGAGCCATGTTGGCTGAAAATAAGAAGAATACTGAAGCTTATATGGCGGCAGGCAAGGTTCGCATGAAGATGAAGGACTATAAGGGGGCTGTGGCTAACTTCCGCCTCGCTTATGGTTATGATCCTAGTTTGACAGAAGCGTACGAAGGTGCCGCTAAGGCTTATGAAGCCATGGGTCAGCAGGCTAAGGCTGATGCTGAACGTGCTAAGATGAAGGGCGGCAAGGCTGCTGCAAAGACAGAAACGGCAAAGGCAGAACCTGCAAAGACTGCTCAGCCTGCGCAAACTGCTCCTGTTGCAAAAACGGAACCGGCAAAGACGGCTGCCCCTGCAAAGGTCGAAACTCCGAAGGTTGCTCAAACGGCGCCTGCAACGGCTACCGCTTCTGAAGATCCGTTTGAAAAGGGCAAGGCTTTGCTTGCCGAAGGCCGCTATGCTGAAGCCGCTCCGCTTTGGAGAACAGTTCTTTCGAAGAAGCCTGGCGACGCCGGTGCGTACTTCTATGCAGGCTTAACCCGTTATGAGATGGGAGAATACGACAAGGCCGAGTTCAACTTGAAGAAGGGTCTTTCGTACAAGGAACGCGGTAACGACGCTAACTACTATTTGGCAAAGATTAACCAGAAGAGCAAGCGTACCGAACAGGAAAAGAAGTATCTCTCTGCATACTTGAAGAAGGCCGCTCCGGATGCCAAGTTCCGCAAGTCTGCCGAAGACCGTTTGGCTGAAATTAACGCTGTCGCTAGTGCCGCTGCCGAAGAAAAGGCAATGCAAGAAGCCGAAGCCAAAGCTTTGAAGGAAGCCAAGAAGAGCGGGAACGACAAGTCGAAGTCTGTTGATGTTGCACCGCAGAGGGAAGACGTTGCTCCGACCGCTTCGAATTCCATTGCCAATGCCAATGCGCTTTATGCAGATGGCTATCATGAAGCCGCTCTCCAGATGTACAAGGCTTTGCTCGAAAACGAAATCACTCCGGATGAACGTTATTTTGCGATGCTCCAGATGGGTAACATCTACCGCGAAATGCGTGACTTCCACAGTGCTGTAACGCGCTATCGTGATGTTGTTCGTGAATTCCCGGATTCTGACTGGGCAACCGAAGCTGAACGCGCTCTCGAAGACGCTGTATGGCTTGAAAAGCATGCTAGCGAACTTCCGCGCAACAAACGCTAATTGACCATTAGTCAATGGTCTATAGTTTTTAGTTACAACTGAAAAATTTTGAACAATGTTATGCCGGGCTTGTCCCGGCTTCATTGTTTTTAAGATGTCATGCCCGCTCAGGTCCCTGAGTTTGTCGAAGGGCGGGCATCGCCTTTTTTGAAAAATTTTTGAGAAAAATTATCCTTTCACAAGCTTTCGATCGCTCTTGACTTTATCCAAGAATTTCTTGTAGAGCTTGTTGTAAATCTTGTGATTCTCGGGATTCGGCGTGTACGTGTTTGTGATTTCGATGTAACTGTGGATGTCTTCGAACTTCATTTGTCCAAGCCCGATTGCTGCAACGGCTGCGGCGCCAAGCGCTCCCACGTACTGCGGATGCTTGACCGTTTCAATCGTATGCCCGGTCACATCGGCGAGAATCTGGTTCATGATGTTGATTCTCGCAAGCCCACCCGCAAAGCGGATCGTGTCCGAAATCTTGCACTTTTTGGCCTGGCATTCCAAGAGCCAGCGGAAGTGGAAACAGATGCCTTCGATAACGGCGCGAAGCAAATCGCCACGAGTAGTTTCTAAGCTAATGCCTGAAAGTGAACTGCGGATGTCTCCGTCTTCAAATGGTGTCTTGCAACCATTCATGAACGGCGTGAACAAAAGCCCATGTGCTCCAGGTTTTGCTTTTGAAACAAGCTGTGCGCATTCTTCGTAGCTGTATTGCGAATTGTCGAGCTTGCCGATAAGTTCTCGAGCCCAGGCGAAGCACTTGCCTGCGGTTTCAAGTTCGCCGTACAAGTATTTTTGCTTGGGATCCGGTCCCTTGACCGCGATCATCATGATGTCTGCAAACTGGATAATTCTATCAACGACCGTGCAGACAGAACCTGATGTTCCGCAGTAAATGCTAGTCTGGTTATTTTGAATATTGCCACAGCCAACAGCGACCATGGCGACATCTCCACCACCTGCAATGACTGGAGTTCTTTTCTCTAGACCCATCTGTTCGGCTGCTGTGGCGGTAATGCGACCGACGATGTCGGTGCTCTGTACAATTTCGGGTAAATGCGTTTCTTTGATGCCGTAAGCATTTACCATCGTATGGCTCCAGCCAGAATGCCCTTTGCGGCAATCGTTGAGTGCCGTGCAGAATGCGGAGTCTTCTGTGCGGACGAATCGTCCTGTGGCTTTGTACAAAAGATAATCGCCAACATCTAGGAATTTATCGACTCGTGCAAAATTTTCAGGCTCGTTGTTCTGCACCCACTTGTATTTCCAGATGGGGCTGTAAGCTCCGACAGGGACCATGCATGTGTGTCGCATTGCCTTGATGAGCTTCCAGATGTTTAGCCCGTGGATCTTGAAACCATGGTCGAAGTAGTCCTTAAATTCCTTGTCGGCACGCCTGTCGAGGAACGTCATGGGCGGTCGGACGGGATTGCCGTTTTCATCAACGAGTACGGTGGCGTTCATTTGGGAGCAGAAACTGATGCCCTTGATCTGGTCGCTTGAAATACCGTAATTTTTGAGGAGTTCTTTTGTGCTGCGGCAGATGGAATCCCACCATTGTTCGGTGCTCTGTTCGACACCTTTTCCGCCAAGCGTTGTTGTGCTGTGGGTATTGACTACCGTTGCTCCCACAAATTCAATCGAATTAGCAATTTTTGTGAGCGTTGCTTTTATAAAGGAATTACCGATGTCGTAAGTGACTAAATACATTTTTTACCTCTATAAAACCGTCCACATATACCTTTTTGCTTCTTGCAAAATTATAAAAAAACTACACAGGCTTTGTCACCTGTGTAGTAAGTTTTTTGAAAGCTTTTACGCTCTTTTTACACAACCTGAACCAGGAGGCCCTTGAGGTATTGTCCTTCGGGGAAGGCCGTGTTCACGGGATGGTCGGCGGGCTGTCCAAAGCGTTCGATAATCTGCACGCGACGGTGGGCATCAGCTGCGGCGTCGGCGATAATCTTCTGGAACAAGTCCATTTCCATAAGGCCGGAGCAGCTGAACGTAGCGAGCATGCCGCCTTCGGCAAGGAGTTTCATTGCAAGCAAATTAATGTCCTTGTAACCGCGGGCGCCTTTCTGCAAGTTGTCCTTGCTTTCGACGAACTTCGGTGGGTCAAGTACGATGAAGTCGAACGTCTCTGCCTTGTCACGGCACTTGCGCAAGTACTGGAATACATCGGCTTCAACATGGGTTGCATGAGCCGTGCTTAGTTTGTTACGCATGATGCCTTCCTTGGCGAGCTTGAGGGCATCCTTGGAAACATCGACCTGGTAAACCTTTTCGCAACCGCCACGGAGAGCGTACAGACCAAAGCCGCCGGTGTAGCAGAAGCAGTTGAGCATCTTCTTGCCACGGGCGAGTTCGCCCACGCGACGTCTGGCATCGCGCTGGTCGAGGTAGTAGCCTGTCTTATGCCCGTTCTTCACGTCAATCGGGAACAGAATTCCGTTTTCGTTGATGATGACCGGTTCGTCCGGGACTTCGCCAAACACGACGCCCGTGCGGAGGGGGAGACCTTCTTTTTTGCGGACTTCAGAATCGCAGCGTTCATAAATGCCACGGCAACCCGTCTTTTCGGCGAGCAATTCGTAAATGATCTGGCGGTTGACTTCGGCGCCTGCAGCGAGGATTTCGACGGAGTAAATGTCGGCGTACTTGTCGATGATGCAGCCTGGAATGCCGTCATTTTCTGCGTTCACAAGGCGGAATGCACATTCCTTGTCGTGGATGTCGAACCCACGGCTCTTGCGGGAGGCGATGGCGCGGTCCAAAATGTCGCTAAAGAATTCTCGGTCAATCTTGACGTTTTTACCTTCGGTTCCGAATGTCCAGAAACGGCCACGGATCTGGGATTTCGGGGAATAGGCTGCAAGGCCCAAAAAATCGCTATGGTAGCTATAAACTTCGACAACGTCACCAAGCGCGGGGTCGCCAACAACTTCATCAATGGCACCGCTAAAAATCCACGGATGGTAACGGAGGGCGGATTTATCGCGCCCGGCTTTCAATGTAATTGCTTTCATAGGTAAAAATTTAGAATTTTTAGTTATATTTATTTTGTCACGTATTTGTGTGGTTCATAAAACGTGTGACGGTGCGCAAATTATTGTTTTTAATCGAGGGGGAAAAGTGATTGTAAATTTCTTTTTTGAAATTTTAATTACTAGATTAAAAAACATGGTAGGAAACAATCAGGCAAAGATTTTTAGGGTTGGACTTTTGGGCTTGGCCCTCGTTTTTGCCGTATCCTTTTCTGCCTGTGGCGATTCTGAATCCTCCAAAAAAGAATCGTTAAATGCGGTTCCCGAAAAGCCTTTGTTTAATGGCGTTGTCCAAAGTGTTTTGGGTGATGCCCATGTGAAGACCGCTGATAGCCATGCTAAGTCGTTGAAGTTTGGCTTATCTGTTCATGAAAAATCATCGATTGTGACCGAGGCGGGGTCTTCGGTTGTGATTTCTGTTGATGACGGTTCTGCGCTCAAGACTGATGGTCGGTCGGAGTTGGCTATTGAAGTGACGAAAGCGGATGAATTGAAAACAAGGATGACTGTAGCCCTCCGCTATGGAAAGTTGTTGTTTGATGTGCAGAAACAGGCGGTCAAGGACGAGTTTGAAATCCGTACGGAGAATGTTTCGTCAGTTGTTCGTGGAACGGCTGGCTTTATTGAATATGTCGATGGCTTGGAAATTTCGTCGCTTAAGGAAGGTCGTCTTGACGTGACTGTAAAAACCGATACGGCGCAGTCGGTCAAGAGCGGGCAGACTTTGATTGTCAATACGAATGGCGTAAAGATTTTATCGCTTGCAAGTTCGGGTACGCTTATTTTAGCTCGTGCTCTTGATTCTATTGCAACGGGAGCTGCTACTGAACTTGGTGTGCGCGCTGCAAGGTTGAATCTCGACAAACTCGAAACGATGCTGTTGGAATTTGATGAAGCCTACAAGAAAAAATCGGAAGCATTCATAAAGAGCTCGCAGATTGAGTTTAAGCCGAAGGTCTTGAATGAATACATTGGCAAGCCGAGTGTAGCGCTTGAAGCGTTGTTTATCCCAGGAAGCTTAGTTTCTGTGCTTGGAATTGTCGATACGATTCCTGAAAGCGGACTCTACAGGCGTACGTTTGAATGGGCTGATTCTACAGCGTTTGGTCCGAAGCATTTTGTTGTGAATTGCAGCAATGGTGAAGTGGAATACATTTGCCATACGTGGC
>JAEEGJ010023662.1_pt1 | contig 12857 bp, 9 predicted proteins | sample 8958761 | NCBI WGS metagenome assembly JAEEGJ01 (sample SAMN16246546, study PRJNA631951) | gut metagenome | biome: gut microbiome; feature: rumen; material: RS-attached | host: Bos | place: Iran: Karaj | collected 2018-10
AGAAGGCCGGACGGGGCCTCTATGTCGCCCTGCTCCTGTTCGTGGGCATCCCGCTGCCGGGCACGGGCGCCTGGACCGGCACCCTCGCCGCCAGCATCCTGGACATGGACTTCAAGAAAAGCGTCCTGTTCGTCCTGCTGGGCGTCCTCCTCGCCGGGGCGATCATGCTCCTGGCGTCGCTGGGCATCTTCGGCGCCATCGACTTCCTCCGATAAACCAACAACCGCATAACTATGACACTGAAAAGGATCATTCTCTGGAGCGCCTCGCTCCTCCTCGCCGCGAACTGCCTCACGGGCTGCCTCGCCGGCAAATTCATGACCAACTACGCCCTCAAGCCCGCCCAGCACGGCGAGGCCGACATCGAGCGCACCCGCGCCAAGGCCGATTCCCTCGCCCCCGGCGTGATGGCCTGGTACGACGACCTGCACGCCAAGGGCATCTTCAAGGATATCACCCGCACGGACCCGGACGGCCACAAGCTGCACGCCGTCTACGCGCCCGCCAAGGATCCCGCCACGGCCCAGGGCACGGCCATCGTCGTCCACGGCTACACCGACAACCACCTTGTCTTCATGTACCTCGTGCGCATGTACCGCGACGAGTTCAACTATAACGTGATGGTCCCGGACCTCCAGTTCTTCGGCTACTCCGAGGGCGAGGCCGCCCAGATGGGCTGGCTCGACCGCCTGGACGTGGAAGACTGGGCCGCGGTCGCCCATGACATCTTCAAGGACGACTTCACCGTCGTGCACGGCGTGTCCATGGGCGCGGCCACCGCGATGATGATGAGCGGCGACGACCTCCCGCCCTACATCCGCGCCTTCGTCGAGGACTGCGGCTACTCCTCCGCCTGGGACCAGTTCGCCCACAACCTCAAGGACAGCTTCCACCTGCCCCCGTTCCCGATCCTGAACAGCGCGAGCATCGTCTCCAAGCAGCGTTACGGCTGGGGCTTCAAGGAGGCCTCCTCCGTGGACCAGCTCGCCAAGTGCGACCGTCCGATGCTCTTCATCCACGGCACGGCGGACGACTTCGTCCCCGTGGACCACGTCTTCAAGAACTACGAGGCCAAGACGCACGGCTACAAGGAGCTCGTCCTCGTCCAGGGCGCCGTCCATGCGAACTCCTACGCGAAGGACCCGAAGAACTACACCTGGCGGGTGAAGTACTTCCTCGATCGCGTGAAGAGCGGAGAAATCAAATAGGAAATCAGCTGTTCCGCTGCCGGACGGCCTCGAAGAGGAGGATGGCGGCGGACACGGACACATTGAGACTGTCCAGGCGGCCGAGCATCGGGATGCGGATGTGCGCATCCGCGGCGCGGCGCCAGACATCGGTAAGACCGGTGGATTCGGTACCCATCACCAGGGCCGTTCCGCCGGTCATGTCCGTATCATAGTACCAGGAGGAATCCTGGAGCTGGGCGGTGAGGATGCGGATGCCGCGGGATTTGAGCCAGTCGATGGTCTCCGCCGACGAGGCGCACACCGTGGGAACGGTGAACACCGCGCCGATGCTCGCGCGGATGAGGTTCGGGTTCCACAGGTCCGTGAGCGGGTCGCAGACGACGACCGCGTCGGCCCGGGCGGCGTCGGCGCTGCGGAGCACCGCGCCCAGGTTCCCCGGCTTCTCCACCGACTCCAGCACCATCACGAGCGGATGCTCGCTCAGCGCGAGGTCCTCCAGCCGCCGTTCGCGGACTTCCACCTCCGCGAGCACGCCCTCCGTCCCTTCCCGGTACGCCACCTTCCGGTACAGCGCCTCGGGGATTTCGACGATGTGTGTCATTTCGAGCGAAGTCGAGAAATCTGCCCCCGCCACCTCCGGACACACGAACACCGTCCTTACCCGGAAGCCCGCCTCGAGGCAGTGCTCCAGCTCGCGGCGGCCCTCCACCACGAAAAGACCCTGCTCCCGCCGCGCCTTGGATTTTTCCTGCAGCAGGAGCAGATTCTTGATCTTCGGGTTCTGCGCCGATGTGATGGTTTCTACTCTCAAAACTTTTCCGGCTTCATGGTCGGGAAGAAGAGGACGTCCTGGATGGCGTCGTTGCCGGTCATGAACATCGTGAGGCGGTCGATGCCGATGCCGATGCCCGAGGTGGGCGGCATGCCGTACTCGAGCGCGCGCACGAAGTCATAGTCGATGTACATCGCCTCGTCGTCGCCCTTGGACTTGAGGGCGGCCTGCTCCTCGAAGCGCTCGAGCTGGTCGATCGGGTCGTTCAGCTCGGAGTAGGCGTTCGCCAGCTCCTTGCCGGCGACGAAGAGCTCGAACCGCTCGGTGAGCGTGTCGTCGTAGCGGCAGCGCTTGGTGAGCGGGGACATCTCCACGGGATAGTCGATGATGAAGGTGGGCTGGATGAGGTTCTTCTCGCAGTATTCGCCGAAGATGGCGTCGATGAGCTTCCCGACGCCCATTTCCGGGGTGACCTCGATGTTCAGCTGCTTGCAGGTCGCGCGGAGCTGCGCCTCGTCCATGCCCTTGACATCGACCCCGGCGTATTCCTTGATCGCGTCCAGGATGCGGAGGCGGCGGAAGGGGCCCTTGAAGGAGATCTCGTTCCCGCCGATGGTCTTGGTGAGCCCGCCGGTGGCCTCGGCCACCTGCTCGAGCATCTTCTCGGTGAAATCCATCATCCACTCGTAGTCCTTGTACGCGACGTACAGCTCCACGCAGGTGAACTCCGGGTTGTGGGTCTTGTCCATGCCCTCGTTGCGGAAGTTCTTCGCGAACTCGTACACGCCCGGGAAGCCGCCCACGATGAGGCGCTTCAGGTACAGCTCGTTCGCGATACGGAGGTACATGTCCACGTCCAGCGCGTTGTGGTGCGTGATGAACGGGCGCGCGGTCGCGCCGCCCGGGATGGGCTGCAGGATCGGAGTTTCCACCTCCAGGCAGCCGGCCTCGTCGAAGTAGCGGCGCATCGTGGAGATGATCTTCGCCCGCTTGACGAAGGTCTCCTTCACCTTCGGGTTCACCACGAGGTCCACGTACCGTTGGCGGTAGCGGAGCTCCGGATCCTCGAAGCTGTCGTGCACGGTGCCGTCGGCGTCCGTCTTCACGATGGGGAGGACACGGAGGGACTTGGACAGGACGGTGAGCTCCTTCGCATGGACGGAAAGCTGGCCCGTCTGGGTGATGAAGGCGAAACCCTTGATACCGATGATGTCGCCGATGTCCAAAAGCTTCTTGAACACAGTATTATATAAGGTTTTGTCCTCTCCGGGGCAGATTTCGTCCCGTTTGACATAAACTTGGATGCGTCCCGCGTGGTCCTGCAGCTCCATGAAGGAAGCCGCGCCCATGATGCGGCGGGACATGATGCGCCCGGCGAGGCACACGTCCGTGAAATTACCCTTTTCGGGGTCGTAGCCTGCCGCGATTTCCGCGGTGGTCGTATCCACCGGATACAGGGGGGCGGGATATGGATTGATGCCCAGTTCGCGGAGTTTTGCCAGGGATTCCCGGCGGCCGCGTTCCTGCTCGTTGAAGTCGTTGGAATTTGCCATCGTAAGTCTGATTTATCTATTTATAGGTGCAAAGGTAAGAAAAACCTATTTCATATCGGTGAGTCTCGTTTTTTTTTAGCGAATTTTTAAAAAAAGTTGGGAAAATTAGATTATTCTGCTTAATTTTGCGAACGTATTAGATAGTGTCCAGACCGGGACGCAGTTTGCGGTGGCTGCTGGCGGGAAGGATTTGGAACTGAAATACATTTATTAAAATAGGAATAAACAACAACAATTCTTATCATATGAAACTGAAAAGCTTAACTCTGATTCTCGCCGTTGCGCTGGGTGCACAGGTTGCATTTGCGCAGCAGAGCAAGTCTGATCCCAGCGTGGAGTTCAATCCGCACTGGTACGGGCAGATTCAGGGAGGTGCCGCTTACACCATCGGTGAGACGGCCTTCAAGAATCTGATTTCTCCGGCTGGTGCTCTCTCCCTCGGTTATCAGTTCAATCCCACCCTCGGCGTGCGTTTCAATGCCGCCGGTTTCCAGGGCAAGGGTGCTGTCGTCTCTCCGCTTGAGGTGTATAAGTTCAACTACCTCCAGGGCGCGTTCGACCTCACCCTCAACCTGGCCCAGCTCTTCGGCTACAAGCATGACCGAGTCTTCAATCCGTTCGTGTTCATCGGTGGCGGCGCCGCCTTTGGCTTCAACAACGGTGCGACCAAGGTCACGAAGACCAATCCGAAGGAATATTTCGCCCTCCTGTGGGAGAAGAACATGATCACCCCGGTTGCCCGCGTGGGCCTGGGCGCTGACTTCCGTCTGAGCGACGCCGTCGCCCTCACCCTCGAGGTGAACGACAACGTCCTCTCCGACAAGTTTAACTCCAAGAAGGTCGGTCACCCCGATTTCCAGTTCAACGCCCTCGCCGGCCTGAAGATCAACTTCGGCAAGACCACCCGTCCGAGCGCCAAGTACCTCGCCGAGCTCGCTGCTGCGGAGGCTGCCGCCGCCGCTGAGAAGGCCCGTCTCGAAGCCGAGAAGGCTGCGAAGCTCGCCGCCGAGAAGGCTGCTGCTGAAAAGGCCGCTGCCGAAAAGGCCGCCGCTGACAAGCTTGCTGCTGAAAAGGCTGCCGCCGAGAAGCTTGCCGCCGAAATGCGTCAGGTGAACACCTTCTTCACGATCAACTCCTATGTCATCTCCGACGAGGAGGCCGCGAAACTCATCCGCTACATCGACTGGCTCAAGGCCAACCCGGATGTGAACATCGCCATCGCCGGCCATGCCGACAAGGGCACCGGTACCAAGCGTATCAACCAGAAGCTCTCCGAGCAGCGTGCCGCCGCCGTGAAGGACTTCCTGGTGGAGCGTGGCATCGCCGAGAGCCGTATCGTCTCTGTCGTCGCCAATGGTGACCGCATCCAGCCGTTCGAGGAGAACGACCTGAACCGTGTCGTCATCAGCACCATCGAGTAATCAATTAACTCTTAATTCTATACCAACTTTATGAAAGTTAAATTCACCAAACTTGCAGCGCTGCTCCTCGCCGGAGTAGCCCTGTTTGCGACCGGATGTACCGACTACGAAGTCGACATCCAGAGGAATGCAGACGCGATTGCGAATGCCAATCAGCAGATCGCTGCCCTGCAGGCTACTATCGCTACGCTTGAGACCGCTGCCAACCACGACAAGGACATCAAGGATGTTCGTGACGCGATGGATGCTCTCAAGACCGCTCTCCAGACCGAATTCGACGGGAAGATCAACAAGGCTGTTGCTGACCTCACCGCTGAGATCAACAAGAAAGTGAACCAGGCAGACTACGATGTCGACAAGGCCAAGATCGAAAAGGCTCTCAAGGACCTCAACGATGCCCTCGATGCTGCCAAGGCTCGCATCAAGGCTCTTGAGGATGCCGATTTCCAGGGTCAGATCGATGCTGCCAAGACTCGCATCAAGGCTCTTGAGGATGCCGATTTCCAGGGTCAGATCGATGCAGTGAAGGACCGCGTCAGTGCTTGCGAGAATCTTCTCGCCGGTGATTGGGACGGCAAGACGGTCAAGCAGACCATCGACGCCGTCGCCAAGTCCGTCGCGGATCTGGAGACTGCCATGAACGGCAAGATCGAAGCTCTCGAAGGGCGCATGGTTGCTGCTGAGAATGCCATCAAGGAGATTAACGAGGTGACCATCCCGGGTATCAATGATCAGATCACTGAGCTCAAGAACACCAAGGTTGACACTTCTGCTTTCAATGAGACCAAGAGGGTCCTCAGCAAAGCCATTGAGAATCTGCAGGCTCTTACCGCCGGTTTCCCGGAAGGCCAGACAATCAAGGACTATGTTGATGCAATGGACGCTAGCCTTAAGGCTTTCGTTGAGAAAGAGCTTGAGAAGTATGCTACCTTGGCTGATCTCGCCGCCGTCAAGGCCGAACTTGCGGGCCGCATCAAGGTTTGCGAGGATCTCCTCACGGGCGACTGGGGCGGCAAGACCGTCCAGGAGTACATTGACGCTAAGGCCCTTGAGCTGAAAAATGCCATCGACCTTCTCAAAGAGGCTCATGAAAAGGATGTTAAGGAAATCAAGGCCCTCATCGATCAGGTCAAGAATGACGTCCTGGCTGTCAAGGGTTCCATCCGTAGCCTTGTGTTTGTCCCTGAGGTCTATGTCGACGGTGTCGAGGCTATCCTCATCAACACCCTCAAGTATCCGACCCAGACCATCGAGGACGAAGTTTACAACACCGCTGACGAAGTAGCCGTCGAAAGCGAAGACTCTGTGCTCGTTTCTCCGAAGGTTATCGCCAAGTACCACGTTATTCCTTCCAACGCTGACCTCTCCTTCCTGGAGGAAAATCCTGAGGTTAAGTTCGTTATCCGTCCGGATGATCCGTTCTATACCATCCGCACCCGTGCCGCTTCCGAGGGCCTCGAGGTTTCCGGTAAGTACATCGGTAAAGATGAGGAAGAACAGGATGTGATCCTCATCGAGGTCGAAGTCGTTGGCACCCCTGCTACCGATGAGTCCATCTCGGTCGTTGCTCTGCAGCTTACCAATGGTGATGAGACTTACACCTCTGACTATGCTACTGTCTTCTCCCAGAAGCTGGATGATCTCCGCATCGCCATGCCTGCTGACGAGGACTACCACTATCGTCGTGCCCTCGAGGAAGTCGCTGGTATTTCCGCTCTGGATGCTGAGGCCGGTATTCCTAACCTCGAGGTTTACATTGACACTGTCAACGTTGAGTCCTGCGATACTTCCCTGGTTTATGACACGCCGCTGGATCTTCTGACGATCACCGAGGCGCACGTCATTGCCGAAGCTGAAGACGAGTGCCGTCCTATCGAAGCTTCCAAGCTTAATCTTGACTGGAAGTTCGAACTCGTTGACATCGAAGATTGGGAGGTTGGTGCTATTGACGAGATCACTCTTTCTGGTGAGAAGAACAACATTATTACCGCCAGCATCGAAGCGATGGATCTCACTCCGGTCGTCCGCACTTACCTCGTGAACGAGGATGAGGAGAACGCCCAGATTGCTTACATCAAGTTCTATGTCGCTCCTCAGGATTTCGATGCCCCTGTCGATATGGGTGAATTCACCTTCTCTTGCGATGGTGACAGCCTCAAGACGGAGGAAGTCAACATCTACGAGCAGCTTCACATGACCAAGGAGACCTTCGAGCGTGTTTATCCGAACTTCATGACTGAGGATCCTGACGCTGAAGCTGATGACGATGACGATGATGATGAGGAAGAGGAGCCTGGTTTCGAGGTTACCTTCGATCCTGAGACCGGTATCCTTCAGTGGAAGGCTACTGCCGAGTGGCTCTGGAACAACGCTGTTGATGAGGAAAAGGCTCCGGGTGAGCCTCTGACCACCGAGGTTTACTTCGTGAACCCTAACAATGGTGCCAAGATCACGGTGAAGCTTTCCGCTCTCCCGGCTGTCATCCAGGCTTACAAGATTCCTTATACGAAGTACATTACGAACTACTGGGATCTTGAGCTCACCTACTCCCGTTACAATGTTGCTACGCCTGGCCTTGGCGAAACCGACAACAGCAAGTGCGTGTTCCACAACAACATCAATGCTGCGTTCGTTACGAAGAAGGCTGATGGCGTGATCGATCTGACCGGTATCGGCATGGAGGGTCTTGAGGTTTCCAACATCAAGTACTTCTTCTGCGATGATATGGCGGTTAACGCCGATGGCGAGGAGATTGTTACCAAGATTGGCGATTATGACGTGATCTTCTCCATCGAAGATGGTGAAGGCACCCGTACCGATGTCAATGGTACCGAGTTCGATGTCACCGGTAAGAATACCATCCTGCTTGCCAAGCTTGCTGATGATGAGGAAGCTGAACCTGTCGAGATTGCTTACATCTGCAACAATGCTGACGAGAAGGACAAGACCCCGAACGTGGTTGTTCTTGTGAAGGATGAGGATCCGAACCATCTTGCCAAGAAGCTCCTGAATACCGATGAACTCTTCGTGCTTCTGGGTGCTACTGGTATGATCTGCGGTGACGAAGGCTTTGAGGTGAATCTCTTGTGGCAGAGCGCTCCGCTCTCTGATCCGGATGGCCAGTGGCTCGATCACTTCCGCGCCAATTACATCCAGCCGGTGAAGGTTACTGACCGTTCCAAGGGTGAATTTACGGATGCTGTCGACTTCGGTCAGGAGGGCTCCTTCATTACCCTCAAGGATCTCATTGCTCCTCACGATTGGAGACTTGATGATAACTATCCTTCTGGCTATCGTGAGTTCGGTATGAATGAAGGTGACCAGTACTACAACTATTGGGATTACTATGGAATCTTCTTTGTCGACATTAAGGAAGAAGATATCAAGTGCGACCTCCCTGGTGTTGTTGACGGTGAAGTTCCTACCACCATTCTTCTGAAGAAGATGTATAAGCAGGAGTTGCTTTCTAACGTCAATCCGGATGCGGAAATGCGCAATCCTGATGGTACTGTTATGAAGGATGAAGACGGCAATGTCATCACCATTGGTGATTACATCAATGCGATTGATGACGGTGGCTATGGCTTCCTGACCTATCGTAACAACGGTACCGCTGTCAAGGAGTTCAACCTCTTTGTTCCGGTCACGGTCCAGTACGGTTGGGGCTTCATCACTACCGATGAGCCGATCACGGTTCCGGTTAACTCCACGATTGGTTAATCGATTCCATCCCTGATGAGGGTGCAGTCTTGGACTGCACCCTTTTTTTTGTTGTTTATTCTTTCTATATTTGCACTATGCGACTTGTAGTGTACTATCTCTCAGTGATCTTCTTCCTGTTGTTATCCTTCGTCTCCGGTGCGCAGACGCAGGACGGGAATGCGTCTGATAATGGACCAGAGATTCGTTTCGAGAGCAAGCGCATTGATTATGGTGATGTGCTTTATCGGAAGGATTCTACCTACGTATATCGATTTGCCTATGAGAATACGGGTTCGACTCCGCTGATTGTTAATCAGGTGGTCGGCCATTGCCCTTGTGTAACGATCCGTCATTCTACCGAACCGCTTCCTCCTGGCGGTCGTGATACGCTTTCCGTCTATTTCAAGCCCTCCCGAGCCAGCAAGTATACGCAACAGATAACAGTCTTTAATAATTCTTCCCATGATGTCGTCACGCTTTATGCGAAGGGAAATTTCTTGAAGCTTTCTGAATGGAAATCCAAAACTAAACCTAATTCCGATGAATAAGACATTGTCTTTCCTTGCCGCCCTTGCGGCAACTCTTTTCCTGTCCCTGAATCCGGTCTCTGCCGCTGAACCGGATAAACCCGGCACTAAACTGATCACGGTACAGGGCGGTTATGGCCCTGGTATCGGAGCCATTGTCTCCGGCAATATCGCGATGGCGAACCTGGGAGCAGCCCATCTGTATGGTGGCCTCCAGTTGGGTGCAGATCTTCGTCATGGTGGCGTGACAGACGTAAAAAAGACGGACCTCTCTGTCGCACCGCGCTTGATGTTGGGCTTTAATTTGGGCCAGGTCGTGGAGTTGCATTTCGGGGGACTCGCAGGCATTGCGATACAACGTTTCGATTCGTCCCAGAACCATCTGGTATTCAGCTACGCCGGTTTCGGAGGTTTTCGCCTGAATTTCAGCGATTCTTTTGCCATCTTGTTGGAAGGCTACTACGCTTATCCCACGAAATACCTGCATCTTCCGTACGGCTCCGCAGGCTTCGCATTCCGTTTCTAGTATAAGTCGATCATAGATAAAAGATTGGCCGGGTCTCCTCCCCAAGAGACCCGGCCGGTATATAAAACGAACTTAACAAATAGACATGAACTTGCATTCCATGTCCATGGCAAAGGTATAACCTTTTACCGAATTTACCAAACTAATTACGGTTTTTAAGCAAAATAAAATATTTTACTTTTAATTTAAAAGTTTTTAGATTTTCGACTTTGCCCGAAATCACTTGTATTTCAAGATAATATGAAAAGGATATTGCTTTGCTCGCTGATGGGCATGCTTGTCATCTGCGCCTGTGCTTGCGGGGGTAATGAACCTGATCCAACGCCGGATTCCGGAGAGGTCGGAACGGAGGGTGCGACCCTGTGGACCACGACGTTCGATAAGTCTCGCGATTTCGCGAAGTCGACTGTTAAATTCGACCAGTCCTCCCCGCAGTCACCCAACGCGGTTCGCTTCACGGACGAGACTTTCCAGACGGTAGACGGATTCGGCCTTGCCGTTACCCAGGCATCCTGCTACAACCTCCTGAGAATGAGCCAGGAAGACAGAACGAAACTCCTGACGGAACTTTTCAGCCCCACGGCCGGCGCAGGTTCTTCGCTGATTCGTGTCTGCATCGGCGGGTCCGACTTCTCGATGAGCGAGTACACTTGGTGCGACAAGGAGGGGATGGCGAACTTCGCCGTCCACGAAAGCGAGAAGCAGTTCCTATTCCCAATCTTGGACGAGATCTATAAGATCAACCCGAACGTGCAGATCATCGGTTCCCCGTGGAGCTGTCCAATTTGGATGAAGTTAGCTGATGGTTCCCCGATACCTGGCTGGACCTCCGGCCGCCTGAATCCAAAGTATTATGCGGATTATGCCGATTACTTCGTGAAGTGGATCCAGGAGATGCAGAAGCGGGGGTACAAGGTCAAGTACGTGACGCTCCAGAACGAACCCCTGAACCGCGGCAACTCCATGTCCTTGTACATGCCCTGGGAAGACCAACGCGACTTCCTGAAAGTCGTCGGCCCGGCTTTCGAGAAGGCCGGCTTGAAGACGGAGATCCTGCTCTTTGACCACAATTACAATTATGATGACAAGGCCGACCAGAAAAGCTATCCACTGAGAATCTACGCGGACGCGGAGGCAGCCCAGTATGCGGCCGGCTCCGCCTGGCACAACTACAGCGGGAGTGTTTCCGAGCTGGACAAGATCCACCAGGCCGCCCCCGAGAAGGGCATCTGGTTCACAGAGGCGTCCATCGGCACCTGGAATTATAAAGAAAAGGGCTTTGGCGCGCAGCTCTGCGAGGATTTCCGCGAGATTGTGCTGGGCACCCTGAAGCGATGGGGGAAGGGCATCACCCTTTGGAACATGATGCTGGACAACGAGGGCAAGCCCTACCGTCCGGGCGGCTGCAGCACCTGCTACGGCGCCGTGTCCATCGACCCGAAATCCTATGCCCTCAAGACCGTGGACCGCAAGTCCCATTGGTATGACGTCATCCACCCATCCGTCGTCATCAAGCCCGGCGCAGTCCGGATCGGCACGACAGGGCGCACCGCAGCGAACGTGACCTACCTGGCCTTCCGCAACCCGGACATGTCCTACGGGGTACTATTCCTGAACGAGGGGGCGACCGCTGAACAGTTCGTGTTTGTGTCTGGTGCCCATACGGTCACGATCACGGTGCCCGCCAAGTCCGTCGTTTCCGCGGCTTGGAAAGACTAAAGAAATGCCCGGTCTTAGCCGGGCATTTCCTTTCAATTATTTCTCACGCTGAAAGCGAAGGTGGTGTGACTCTGATAGGTCTCACCCGGACGGAGGACCGCTGATGGCCAATCGGGCTTGTTCGGCGTGTCCGGATACTTTTGGGTCTCGAGGCAGATGCCCGAACGCTGCTTATAGGTGATACCCTTCTTTCCGGTGACAGTGCCGTCCAGGAAGTTGCCGGAATAGACCTGGATGCCGGGTTCATCGGTATAGACCATCATGGAGATACCAGAAACGGGAGAATAGAGCAGCGCGGCCATTTTGGACAGATCTCCTTTCGTGTTCAGAACCCAGTTGTGGTCGTAGCCGTTGCCGTTCTTGATTTGTTCATGTTTGGCATCGATATAGGAATAGATGAGCGTCGGCGTGGTAAAATCAAAGGGTGTATTCTTGACAGGGACGATTTCCCCCGTGGTCATGTAAGTGCTGTCCACCGGGGTGTAGTTGTAGGCGTTGACGCAGATGATGTCCTGGACGATGCTGTGGTTCGGATCGCCGGAGAGATTGAAGTAAGAGTGATTCGTCATGTTGATGACGGTCGGAGCCGTGGTCGTGGCTTCATAGGCAATCTCCAGCTTGTTGCTGTCGGTAAGCGTGTAGGTCACATAGGCTTTCACCTCGCCCGGGAAATTGTTGTCGCCGTCGGGGGAGACGCGGAGGAGTTTCACGTGCTTCGCGTCGGCCTCGACGCACTCATACACCTGGTACTGCCAGCCGGTAGGGCCGCCGTGGAGGCAGTGGCCGAAGTTGTTCTGCGGGAGCTGGTACTCCACACCGTCCAGCGTGAACCTGCCCTGGTTGATGCGGTTCGCATACCGGCCGATGGCGGCGCCGAAGTCCGTCTGGTTATTCTCCGGGAAGTAGTCGGAGACCTTGTCGAAGCCCAGGACGACATCCTGCATCTTCCCGAACTTGTCGGGCACCAGGATAGAGACGATACGGCCGCCGAAGTTGGTGACGCAAACCTCCATGCCATTCGCATTGGTCATCGTGTACAGGGCTGTGGGCATGCCGTTGTAGGTGTCTTTGAAATCCATGGGATTAAGGCCTGAAGCCGTAAGGTTCTTCTGCTGGCCGCAGGCCGCGAGGAGGACTGCGGCGCCCAGCATGATCAGTAATTTTTTCATATGTACAATTGTTTTGTTGTGTTGTCTTAGTCGTATACAAAGTTGCGAAAAATTTTCTATATTTGAGAGATTTTTAACCGACCGACTATAATTATTTAACAATAAAACACAAGACAACATGACTGAAACCAAGAAAAACACCAATCTGATAGCCATCATCACGATGTGCTTCATCTTTGCGATGATCTCCTTCGTGACCAACATGGCTGCTCCGTTCGGCACCATCTGGGGCAACAAGTTCGAGTGGTCCCGCATGGCCGGTAACCTGATGAACTTCG
>JAEEGJ010023668.1_pt1 | contig 12856 bp, 13 predicted proteins | sample 8958761 | NCBI WGS metagenome assembly JAEEGJ01 (sample SAMN16246546, study PRJNA631951) | gut metagenome | biome: gut microbiome; feature: rumen; material: RS-attached | host: Bos | place: Iran: Karaj | collected 2018-10
TGGTTACGCGGCTATCGCGCCGCGTCACGCCCACTCGGCTCGAAAAAAACATTTTTCGGCCACGTGGGCGGCGCTCGCTTTGCTCGCTTAAGGCGAGTACTCCTTAGGAGCACTCGCCTTTGGATGAGCTTTTTGTTTTACGTATTATTATAAGTCAAACAGCATTTCTCTTTCCTTATTCGTCTCCTCTATCCTTTCGATATAGGTCGCGATATCCTTATTGTTAGGCACGCGCTCGATCCTGCCGCCCTCGTCGAAAACGCGCTTCGTCATCGCTCCCGCGCCGTGTGCGATAATGCTCATACCGTCCTCCATCATGTCAATGTTATAGACGCAGACGGAACCTGGCTTGGAATAGCCCACGTTTTCAAGATTGCCCGCCATGTACTTTTGGCGATACATATAATAGGGCTTCATTCCCATGCGGCGCGCCGACTCTCTGCCGAGCTCTACCATTTTTTCAACGGTATCGACCGGAGGAAGCACGTACTCATCCATGCGTTCGTGAAGCCTTGAGGCGCGTTTTATCGCAAGGGTATGCACGGTAAGGCAATCGGGAGAAAGCGCCTCTACGGCGCTCAGGGAGCTTTCCATGTCGGACTCTGTCTCATTGGGCAGCCCGGCGATAAGATCCATGTTGACGGAATCGAATCCGACGCTCTTAACCATCTCATAGCAGCGGATGATATCTTCCGAGGTATGATCCCTTCCGACCAGGCGGAGCGTCTTGTCGCACATCGTCTGCGGATTTACCGAGACCCTGTTTACGCCGTGCGCCTTCATCACGTGAAGCTTATCCTCCGTGATCGTATCGGGTCTGCCTGCTTCGACGGTGAACTCCTTGCCCGCCGTGTCGTAGCAGGCGAGTATCTTATCAAGCAGAGCGTCAAGCTCCCGGGCGGTAAGTATAGTCGGGGTGCCGCCGCCCATGTAGAAAGAACGAGGCGAAAGCCCGCGTGCCGCCGCCATTTCAGAGCCGAGCTCGATATCCTTATGCAGCGCGGCAAGATACGCCGCCATATCGGTCTTTTTTGTGCGGAGCTGCGACGCGAAAGAACAATACAGGCACCTCGTCCTGCAGAAAGGTATGCCGAAGTATACACCGAACTCATTCTCCTTTGCGGAGTTGAGGAACGGAAGCTGTACCGAATTGATCTCGTCCGCCAAGAGAAGCTTATCGGGGCTTACGTCAAATTCTTCAGTCATAAGCCGGAGCGCCTCTTCCCTGCCCTCGGTCTCAATGAGCTCACGTAAAAGCCTCGTCGGTCTGATCCCGGTAAGTGATCCCCACGGAATGAGCCGATCGGGGTAAGCCATGCGAAGGACACGGTAACAGGCGGTCTTCATGCAGCGCTTCATATAGCGCTTTTCGATTATATCCGATCCGCCCCTGTATGGAGTTGAATGCGCGTATGTGAAAGTTTCGCCTTCATGCTCATAAACCGCAGCGCAGTTGAATTCTCCGTCGACGGAGAGCATAAGAGAAAGGATATCGCCCCCTGCCTCTTCAAGGGATATCTCCTCCCTCGGAAGAAACAGGCGGATCTCCTCACAAAGATCGTTATAGAAATCTGGTCTGTTGGTGATGAGCCTCATTCGCACCTGCCGCTGGATAAGCACATATTGAACTGTTTTTCAAACTCAAGCGTCGTCTCCCTGTCATGTCCGGGGAGCACGCGATAATCGCCCTTTAACGTAAAGAGTCTGTAAACGAGCGAATCGAACAGCGCGGCAGAATCGCCGCCGGGAAGATCGGTCCTCCCGTAGCTCATATAAAACAAAGTATCGCCGGAGAAAATGACGCGTTCATCCTCGATAACGTAGCAGACGCCGCCCTTCGTATGACCGGGTGTATGGATCACGCGAAAGCGTATCCCCGCTTCGGTGAATTCCATATTGTCCTTGACGAAAACGTCGACCTGCGAGGGATCGACCTTAACGCCGATCATTGTGGCAAGGCTTGCTCCGCTGTCGGTCATGGAAGCGGCGTCCAGCTCGTTTATGTAAACGCGCGCGCCCGTTTTATCACGGAGCTTGGCAACGCCCATTATATGATCGAAATGCCCGTGAGTAATGAGTATCGCAGTACAGTTGAGCCCGAGCCTTTCAAGCTCGTTCATTACCTTATGCGAATTAGCCGGATCGATGACAACGCAGTCATGCTTTTCGCCCGCTTCACCGTACCAAACGATGTAAGTATTGACCGCTAACGGTCCCGTTGGGATCGACCTGATGTTGATCATAATAATACCTGTCAGAATGCTTTTTTGCTGTCGAGAAGGATAGTGACGGGACCGTCGTTCACAAGCGCCACCTGCATATCAGCGCCGAATTCGCCCGTCCCGACCTTGAATCTTTCACGGAGTTTATCAACGGTGTATTCGTACAGCGGGATCGCCTTTTCGGGAAGCGCCGCCTCAATGAAGGACGGGCGGTTGCCGTGACGCGCGTCGCCGTACAGGGTGAATTGAGAAACGATAAGAAGCTCCCCGCCGACGTCCGAAAGCCCGAGATTCATCTTTCCGGCTTCATCCTCGAACACCCTTAACCCGGAGAGCTTTTTAACGATATAATCGCAGTCTGCGATCTCGTCGGACACATGAACGCCAAGCAGCACAAGGAAGCCCTTCCCTATGCTGCCGACAGTTTCACCGTTTATAGTTACGTTAGCCGATTTGACTCTTTGAACAACCGCTCTCAAATTATGCTCCGTTATTTTTGATTTGTACGGTCCACCGTAATTACGGAATCGAGCTTCGTTATGCTGCGAATTATCGTCTGCAGCTGCTCGGAATCCTTTATATCGAAGGTGATCGTGATATCGACGGTCTTACCGCTCGATTTCGCGCTCAGGTACTTCGTGTTGACCTTCATGCTGAGAAGGAGCTGGGTGATCTCCATCATTATACCGGCGCGTTCGCCGGCGATAACGTGGATCGTCACCGGGAATATCTGCGTCATGCCGCTGACCCATTCGACGGGGATGATCCTCTCGACGTCAAGAAGCAGCGTTTCGGCGTTCGGGCAATCCTTTCTGTGAATAGAAACGCCCCTGCCCCTTGTGATATAGCCGAATATCTCATCGCCGGGGACCGGCGTACAGCAGCGCGCAAAATGAACGACCATATCATGCTCGCCCTTAACGACGACGCCTCTGCCCTGATCGTCATAGCTCTCGTGCAGCTCTTCCTTATGGAGAAGACGTTCCTCAAGCTCGGCGGCTTTCTCCGCCTTGCGGTATTCCTCCATGAGCCTGTGGAGCGCCTGGCCCGTCGTCATACCGCCATAGCCGATGGCGGCGTAAACGTCGTCCATCTCGTTAAGCGTAAAGCGCTTAAGAAGCGGCGCATAGAACTCGGGCTTTACAAGATCGGTAAGTTTCTTGCCCTGCCGCTTTGCCGCCTCGGTCAGCATATCGCGTCCGCGTACGATATTCTCCTCGCGGTTCGCCTTTTTGAACCATTGACGGATCTTGGTCTTTGCCTGCGAGGTCTTGGCGTAATTGAGCCAGTCGCGTCCGGGCGTCGCCTGCTGGGAAGTGATGATCTCCACAACGTCGTGCGTCTTAAGCTTATGATCGAGCTTGACGAGCGCGCCGTTGACCTTTACGTGCTGGATGTGGTTGCCGACGTTCGTATGGATCCTGTATGCGAAATCGATCGGCGTGGATCCGGCGGGAAGATCGATTATCTCTCCGTTAGGCGTAAGCACGTACACGTAATCGGAGAAGAAATCCTTTTGGATATTGTCGATGAATTCCCTTGTTGAATCGGCGTCGGTATCGTAATTTACGAGATCCCTTACCCAGGCAAGCTTACTGTCAAGCTCGTCCGGTCTCGCCTTGCCCTCCTTATAAAGCCAATGCGCGGCAACGCCGTATTCCGCCGTCCTGTGCATCTCCTGCGTACGGATCTGCACTTCGAACGGCATGCCCATATCGCTGAAAAGCGTTGTATGGAGCGAACGGTACATATTGGTTTTGGGCATCGAAATATAGTCCTTGAATCTGCCCGGCATGGGCTTCCAAAGGGAATGGATAACGCCGAGCGCCGCATAGCAATCGTTTATCGTGTTTACTATTACCCTTATGGCAACAAGGTCGTATATCTCGCTAAGACCCTTGTTATTTCGTTTAAGCTTGCGGAAGATGGAATACATATGCTTCCTTCTGCCGCTGATCTCGCATTTGATGCCGGCCTTTTCAAGCTCGTCGACGATGGTCTTTATCGCAGAATTCAAAAGACGCATCCGCTCGTCCTGCTGAGGCTCGATCAGGGAGCAGAGATGCCTCCACTCCTCCGGATACAGATGCTGGAAGGAAAGGTCTTCAAGCTCCGCCTTGATGGCGCCCATACCGAAGCGATCAGCAAGAGGAGCGTAAACATCCAGCGTCTCGCGCGAGATCCTCTGCCGCTTTTCAAGCGAGCAGTTGCCGAGCGTCCGCATATTGTGAAGCCTATCGGCAAGCTTGATGATTATAACTCGGACGTCGTTCGCCATGGCGAGGTACATTTTGCGGAGGTTCTCCGCCTGCCTGTCCTCCCTGGTCTGAAGATCGCTCGAATGCCCGGTTTTGGTGAGCTTCGTAACGCCGTCGACCATGCGCGCGACGTCTTCATCAAACAGCTCCTGCAGCTTCTCTATGGTGACGCCCTCTCCGTCCTCCACGACGTCGTGGAGCAGACCGGCGGCGACAGTATCCGCATCCATATCCATCTTGGCAAGGGATATGGCAACGGCTTCCGGATGGGTGTAATAAGGCTCGCCGGATTCTCTCTTCTGTCCCTCGTGAACTGCTTTTGCAAATTCGGAGGCGCGCTTAATAAGCTCCACCTTTTCGGGAGAATACTTCTTTTCGCAAATAGACATCAGGCGATCCATTATTTCACCCCCTTCCGGATCACAAAATCGGGATCAGTACGCCATTATGCAGCGCACGTCATAATCATTGAGCTTTTCCCTGCCGTTCAAGTCGACAAGCTCGACAGCAAACCTGATGCCTACGACAGTCGCGCCCATTTCTTCAATAAGCTTCGCCGTCGCGAGAGCGGTGCCGCCCGTCGCAAGCAGATCGTCGACGATCGCCACGCGCATGCCGGGCTTAATCGAATCAGCATGGATCTCAAGCGTATCGCTTCCGTACTCAAGACCGTACGAAATGCTCTTGACCTCGGCGGGGAGCTTATGGGGCTTTCTTGCAAGCACGAAGCCGGCTTTGACAGCATAAGCAACGGGAGCGCCGACGACGAATCCCCTCGCCTCCGGACCGACGACAACGTCCACGTCCATGCCTTCAAGCGAGGCGGCCATGGCGCTGATCAGCTCGTTATAGGCTTCGGGGTCCTTAAGCAGAGTGGTGATGTCATAAAACAGTATCCCGGGTTTGGGGAAATCGGGGATCTCCCTAATCGTGGCTTTGAAATCCTGCTCGGTAAACATATCTTCATCTCCTTTTGGAATGATTAACAAGAGTGTTGAATATCGGCAACCAAAGCATACAGCATGCTTTCTTCCAATTTCTTGGGTTCCGACTTAACGAGTCTCACGGCTTTTCCGTCGTCGTTGACAATGAAGCCGAGCTGGAGGAAAACCTTCAGGACAAACACCGTTTGATGAAACGGGCGTGAAAGCATGTCGCAAAGCTTCGTTACAAGCTCGGTCACGGAATAATTCCTCGAATTCAGCAAAGCCGAAATGGCCTTGTAATAAACCCCGAACTCATCACGGCTTATAGAGAAGCCGCTGCATACGTCCTCGATCCCGAAGCTCTCCCCGCAGCGGATCACCTCCGCGCCGGGGACGGCTTTCCTGATCGCGCTGAACATGCCTTTGAAATAAGGCTCGTCCACAAGAATGATCCTGTTGTAGCCCTTTGCGGGAAGCTTTTCGATGATGGGAGCAAGCAAGAGAACGTTGCCCGAGTATACGCCGTCGGGGATCGTGCCGAAGCATACCTCGAAATTCTCAACGTTATTCGACTCAAGCGCCGAAAGCGCTTTCTCCGCCCCATCTGTCGTGAACGCTATTACTATAAGACCGGCGAAAGCAGAGCCGACCTCGCGCGCAATATCGATACAGACGGGAGCGGGAAGATTTTCCTCCTCCTCATCGAAATGATCGCTGCCGAAAAGGAAGGAGTCGTAAAAACGGCTTATGTTGCTCTTCAGGAAGCGCGAGGGGCATCTCGGAAGATCGGGCCTTACGGAAACGATCCTCATCTGCAGATTGTCGGTCCCGTTCCAATTATTGATGAACGGCGTGAACAAGAGCGAAATACTGTCCGCCCGCATGATATTCTCAAAGCATCTGCCGCCGCAGAAATAAACACTCTCGAAGCTGAAACGGTTCTGCCTCAGATCCATCCTCAGATGCTGTCCGTCGGAGCCGAACCGACGAATGTGATAGGGACTGACGTTTGAGATATGGAACACGGGAGACGGGTTCCCCTCCCCAAAGGGAGCAAGCATTTCAAGCTGCTTGACAAGCTCACGGTCGATAACGGACAGATCCTCGTCAAACTCATAACAGCGGCGCGGAACGAACAGATCCGGTGAACAGTTTTCGGCGAGGTACTTCTCGAATACCTCAGCGAAAACCGGGAAATTCTCCTCCTCCATAGTAACGCCGGCCGCCTTGGCGTGCCCGCCGAACCTTATGAAAAGCTCGCTGTTGGCTTTAAGCGCCTCATGGATATTGATGCCTTCCACGCTTCTTGCGGAGCCCTTGAGCGCGTTATCGTGAACGGAGAACAATATCGTGGGTCTGTGGTACATCTCGGTCAGACGGGATGCGGCAATGCCGATAACTCCGGAATTCCACTTGTCGGAAGAGAGAAGTATCGCGTGCATATTGGCGATATCGCTGTTCTCGACCATGCTTATCGCTTCGTCGAGAATGCTCTGCTCCTCCGCCTGACGCAGCTCGTTAAGGCGATTTAGCTCTTCAATAATAGCGGCTGCTTTCGCTTCGTCCCCGGTCATAAACAGTTCAACGCCGAGAGACGCGTCGCCCATCCTGCCGGACGCGTTGAGCCGCGGCGCTATGCCGAAGCCGATATTGAAAACGGAATAGGGCTTTTTAGCGGAAGGCAGGCTGTCAAGCAGCATACGCATACCGAGACAGCAATCGCCCTTATTCATCGCTTCGAGAGCAAGCTTTACAAGCAGCCTGTTTTCGTCAAGAAGCGGAACGACGTCCGCAACGGTCGCTACACCGGCAAGGCAAATATAACCCATAGCCGCCTCGACTCCGCCGAGCGCCTGAATGAGTTTCAGCGCCGTACCCGCGCCGCAAAGGTAGCGCGGATAAGCGCTGCCCTCTATGGAATGACAAATGACCGCCGTGCAGACGGGTATCCTGTCCGGCGGGATATGATGATCGGTAACGATTACGTCGATACCGATCGAGGAAGCGTATTCGATCTCACGATAAGCCGAAATGCCGTTATCAACGGTTATGATAAGCTTAACGCCGGCAGCGTTGAGCTCGTCTATCGCCTTGCGGCTGATACCGTAGCCCTCGTCATGCCTTGAAGGGATCCTGTATGAGACCTCCGCACCGATGCTCAAAAGATAATGAAGAAGGATCGTGGTCGCGCATATTCCGTCCACGTCGTAATCGCCGTAAACGCATATGCTCTCACCGTTAAAGACGGCTTCCTCTATCCTGTCGACCGCCTTCTGCATATCGGGCAGCTCAAAAGGATCGCGCAGCATTGAGACGTCCGGATACATGAAGCGGCGGCGTTCCTCTTCCGTAACGATACCCCTCGCCCTCAAAGCGCGCATGACGATCGGGTGGAACGCGTTCGAGCGGTCCGCCTCGGTCTCTGGCGTATAATACTTTGAAGGCGAGTAGATTATCATATTACCGTTTTGCCTTTTCTGTTAAGTAAGGTCCTTCCTTTCGTGAACAAATCGCTATAACGGTGTTGTCCGTCTTCATGCCGATGAGCACCGAGACGTTGTTGAAGTATTCCGTTGTTTCTTCCGTACCGCCGGAGATCCACGACTTTGTTTTGCTCGTCCTCAGCCCGTTCTGATCATACGCGAAGGTATAGTACAGGCTGTTCATCACGTTGATCTCAACAAGCTGCTTGCCTTCCCACGAGTAGGATTTGCCGCCGTATACAGCCACTTTAACCGACGATTCCTGCCGGATCTCGGTATTCTGTATTTATTATGTTGTTTTGCTTCTCCTTTTCGCTTTTACACCATGGATAATCATTATAATTCCCACGACTGTCATGACACAGAACAACACGGACAGGATCACGATCTGGATTTTTCTCATCGAGCTTGAGTATAAGACCTCTTCTTCGGATCCTGATTCCCAGATCAGCGTATCATATCTGCCGGAAATAAAAGGTTTGACTGCGGGATCCCGGTTAGTAAGAACGTAATCCCCCTTTTTGATCGAGAGCGGTTTATAGCTATATGTCAGTGGATACTCATCATCCGGATTTACTGTTTTGCTTGTAAAATCGCCAAGCCATCCCAAAGAAGGGTCTCTGCGGGCTTCTTTTGTCAGCTTGAACAGCCCGGTAGCTCCGGACGATTCGTTGAAACAGACAAAACAGTCGCCTCGCACATCGTAGAAGTAAAAATCTTCTTGGAAGCAAAACAGCCTTAACTCCCCGGAAACATTTATCTGGTAACAGGCTACGCATTCATTTCCATTATACAAATAGATATAATAATACGTTCCTAAGTTATCCGTTCCGATGGCGCATTTATCACCAGCCGCGACGAATTGCCCGATCAAACCTCGATTAGATGTATTGACCGGAAGTTTCTTCCATTCTATTTTCGTTAGATACGACGATAATCCCGCATCACTTTCTTTTACTGCGGAAAAGCCGGCGATCTCAACCGTGCCTTCCTCGGCAAAAGTCGACGAAAACGGAATCAATATTACCGATACGACAAGACACAAAACGGTTAAGCAAAGGATCGTTTTTTTATTCATAACGCCGTCCCCATTCTTTGGATTGGTTGCTTTTTTATAAGTGGGTAATGCAGCAACCGTATGCATTACTTCTTTGTTCAATCCGAATCTTTAACGGTCGCCATGCCGATCGCTATCTCAGTACGCTTTTTCAAAAGCTTGCAGCTGACCTCCGGCGGTTCTGTGATGGAGCCGTTGAGCTTATGCGCGTTTGCCGCGCATCCGCCGCTGCAGTAATACTTAGCCCAGCAATGCGAGCATTTTTCCTTCGTGAAGATATTGCAGGAGGCGAAACGCTGCCTGATCTCGTTATTCAGGAGAACGTTGCCCTCTTCATCGGTCTTCAGCACGTTGCCGAGAAGGAAATCGTTATCGCCGACGAACTGATGGCAGGGATAGATATCCCCGTTGGGCGCTACGGCGACGTATTCGACGCCCGCGCCGCAGCCGAGAGCGCGCTTCGCGAGGCAGGGCGAGCTGTCCATATCAACGTAGAAATGGAAGAAGTTGAAGGGCCTGCCTTCCTTCCTGCGCTCCAAAACGAAATCGGCGAGGCGGTCGTACTCTTCGATCGCCTTATCGACGTTCGAGTCGTTGATCGCGTGGGGCTCGTTCGGTTTCAATACGACGGGTTCTACCGAGATCTGCTCGAAGCCGAGATCGGCAAGCGCCCTGACGTCCTCGGTGAAATCGAGATTATCGGCGGTATAGGTCCCCCTGATATAATGCTCTCCTTCGCCGCGAAGCTTAACGAGCTTCTGCGCCTTGGGAACAATGATATCGTAGGAGCCCTTCCTGTTGGGAGTAACGCGCAGCGCGTCATGCACTTCGCGTCTGCCGTCGATGGACAGTACAACGTTGAACATTTCCCTGTTGATGAAATCGATCTTTTCATCGTCAAGGGCAACGCCGTTCGTGGTTATCGTGAAATTGATATGCTTGTTATGCGCCTTTTCGAGCTCTCGCCCGTAGGCGACGATCTGCTTGACGACTTCCCAATTCATAAGAGGCTCGCCGCCGAAGAGATCCACCTCAAGATGGTATCTTGAGCCGGAGCGCTTTATAAGCATATCGAGCGCGTTTTTCGCGGTTTCAAAAGGCATCAGCATCCTGCCGCCGTGGAATTCTCCTGTCTCGGCAAAGCAGTAGGCGCACCTCAGATTGCAGTCGTGCGCTACGTTAAGGCACATCGATTTGATCGGCGAAAACTCTGCATATGCCTTGGGAGCTTTGGGCGCAGGTGAATCGAACTGCCCCTCCGATCTGAGTTCCTCTATCTCTGCCATGATCTCATCGATCATTGAACGAGAATAGGGCAATGCTTCAACGGCATTGCCCTGCTCAATCGCGCTTATGACATCGAATGAGGGTTTGTCCACCTCATGAACCGCCCCGCTCTCAACATCCAGCACAAGGTATGTGCCGCGATATTCAAATGCGTGGATCATTATTATTTGGAAGTCTTAACGCACTTCTGGTTAGCAACGGTGCAGGAAGTTTTGCAGGCAGACTGGCAGGACGCCTGGCACTCGCCGCAGGCGGTGTTCTCACCGGACCTGATGCAGGGCTTCTGAATGTTCTTAATGTGCTTCATATTGTATTCCTCCTGAAGGATTATTTACCCAATTACGGATCTTAAATCTTATTATACACTTAACGCCCCTAAAATTCAAGTATAATTTTGCATTAAGAGGATATTATACGCAAGGTTTCGGCAAAAGTTTTTCACCTTTTGAGGTTTACGATCATACCCGTTATCATGCCGGTCAATGTACACATCCCGATATCCGCGGCAAGCAGCCAGCCCGGATCGAAGCTGCCCGAAATGAGTGAGAAAACGAGGAAAGAAACCGTCATATACGCTCCTCCAGCCGCCGCCGCGCAGAGCGTAGCTCTCACAGAAGCGCTGTGAGCGGCGAGAAATCCAGCGAGCGCTGCCGACACGATCTTCAGGGCAGGGTTAACAAATCTTATGCTGTCCATTCCAAGCCATTGATTTTTCAGCACGAAAGCGAATCCCATCACCAACAGTATGTTCACAGCGCATGAAGTCAGCGCCGCTCTTAATATGACGAGCCAAACCGCTGACCTTTTTTTCTCTCTTTTTTCAGCCATATAAATCCTCCATCATTGCCATAAAGGGTCTTTCCGATATAGGATATTCGGCTTCAAGGCGTAAAATGATAACAAAAAAAGGCGCTTGAAGCGCCTTAACAGGTTGGTTCAGGTCATTTAACGTCCTTAACGTCGCCGTCGATCGTCGCCTCAACGGGGGCGTCCTCGATCGTTGCGATAGCGCCTCGGGCGAATACGAGACGGACCTTGTCGGGACCGACGCTCATGGTGATAACGTCATCCTTGACGCTGGTCACGGTACCGTAGATACCGCCGATGGTGCGTACACGGTCGCCCGGCTTGATGGAGGCAAGCATCTCCTTGACCTTCTTCTCACGCTTGCGCTGCGGGATGGACATAACGAAGAAAAGACCGACCATGACAACGAGCATGATTATAAGCAGCCAGGAGCTGCTGTTGCCGAAGAGACCGCCTGCGCCAGGACCGGTTTCACCGGAAGCGGATTCCGTGCCGTTGCAGTTGATGAGACTTAAGAAAACGGGATTTAAGAAATCGAGCATGTTGTTAGACCTTTCACATACGGCTAAGCCGTTATTTTGAATAATATTATACCAATAAAGCGCCGGTTGTCAAGAAAAAGATCAATACATATCAAATCCGTAATTCTCAAAAGCAAAGGGGTCGAACTCTTCTGCAAGCGGTTTGATCATACTGAACTCTTCGATCGAATGAGGAAGCGATAAAGCGAGACCGGATCCGATCGGAAGCGGGAATGAATACTCGCTGAAACCGGCGGGCAGAAGCGAAAGCGGATCAGTCCCCGGGGTAAAAAACAGCTCGTTTACGATAAGGGCGCCGTTTGACTCATACCCGGCGCAGCATCCGCGGGCGGTAGTATTGAGTACAGCTCCGTTCATCGAGTATTCCTTTATCAGATACTCGAAACAGCTTTTATCCCTTACGGAAAAACCGCTGTAACCATCCATGAATGATGCATAAATATCGGATAATGCGGACGGATCGGGCAAAACGCGGTCGTCGTGCGTTCGTACGATGGTATTCAGCCGATCGTCCGAAACCTTGAAATGCTCCCTGCGTATGAACGTTTTATACCCGAACCGTTCGTAAAACGAGGCGCGGAACGGTTTTAGCGCCGTCGCTTCAAAACCGCGCTCCTTCATGATTCGGAAAGCAGCTTCAAACAGCTTCGCGCACACGCCCCGCCTTCTGAACAGAGGGTGGGTAGATACCCCGGCTACAAAACAAACGCTCCTGTCATCGCTTCCAAAGCGCATCTTCATGGGTATCATGTGAAGCATGGCTATCGGGCAGGACGCACCCTCAAACGCGCCGAGCACGTATTCTGGCTTTGAACACATCGAATAATACAGATCGACAAAGTCCCTGTCGTCCTCGGGAAAGCAAGTAAGCCAAAGCTCCTTTGAAAGCTCATATTCGGTTTTATCAAGCAGCCTTATTTCCATAAAAAGAGGGCGCCCGCTTCGGACGCCCGTAAAATCTGATCAGCGGTGTGTGGTCACTTTAACGAGCCTGGTGCTGTTATTCTCTTTGACGAAACCGTATTCAAACGCCTGAACGAGCATCTCGAGGCTGTGGATCTCCTCCTCTATCTCCTTGCCCTTGTCGGTGTCCTTGATCATTACCTGTCCTTTCTTGGAGAGGATATCCTGAACGTCTATCGTCGCCTTGATATCAGCGTTGTCCTCGATCGCCTTCTGGAGGCTGACGAAGGGCTCGTGCGCGACGATGTAAAGTCCGCGCGAGTCGTACGTGAGGGTATAGCCGGCGATACCGGTCGTCTTCTGATAATACT
>JAEEGJ010023670.1_pt1 | contig 12855 bp, 3 predicted proteins | sample 8958761 | NCBI WGS metagenome assembly JAEEGJ01 (sample SAMN16246546, study PRJNA631951) | gut metagenome | biome: gut microbiome; feature: rumen; material: RS-attached | host: Bos | place: Iran: Karaj | collected 2018-10
TTGGCAGCGTTTATGGTAAGGGCGGCACCCCGTGATATTGCAAGATTATTTGCAAGAGTAATATTGTATGTGGCAGTTCCAAAGTTTGCTGTGCTGCTGCCATAGATATAGGTATCTGTTGCAAAAGCGGCACTACCGGTTCCACCAAAATTACCGCCTATCATATTTTTGCCGGTACCGTCTTGGGCAAACGAACCTGTATAGGCAAGAGCCTTTCCATCAACAGTCTTGAACAGTCCCGAATTGGTAATTGTCATTGGACCGCCAGTAGTATCTCCCAGAGTAATGTTTGCAGCTTTGAGTGTTCCAACTATAGCCGTATCACCTTCAGTGTGAGTAAGGGATGCGTCTGCAGCGGCAGTTCCTATATTCATAACATCACTGGCAGCATTTCCAAAGGTGAGGATTCCAGCTGTATTTGACTGTGCGCTGTCAAAGGCAATTATTCTTCCATTCTTAAAGAAAATATTTCCAGAAGCAGTATAATCCGTAAAGTTCTGGATAGTTACCGTATTATTAAAGTTAGTGCTGCCGGACTGTGTTATTGTAATAGAAGGATGTGTTGTGCCGCCAACGATTCCGTTTACATTTATTTCTTTTGTAGTAGGAACACTAAGAGTGAGTGTTTTATTTCCGTTGATTGACGCAAAACTTATGTTATCACCGGAAGATGTAAGTGAACAATTGTTTTCAAGTCTCACTGCACCGGCATAGGTTTGAGTGCCTGTTGTTTCAATAGTTGAACAATTTATAACTGCGTTGTTTGTTGTCAAAGTTCCGGTCTGGCTGATATTTGCATTTGTATTAAAGGTTGCCGTTGCTTCGGTTGTAAGGGAAGTAAGTTTTGAAATTGCAGCGTCAAACTGTGAATTAGCAGTTGTAATAGAAAGGCTATGTGCTTCATCACCCGTTACTGTAGATTTGAACCAGATGAGTTTGCCGGCTTCTGAATAAAGCGTTGCGTTAGCTGTAACACTTACTGCACCGGTATAAGTCTGATTTCCAGATGTAGTAATTGTTGCATAGTTTATTGTTGCAGAAGCAGTTGTAAGTTCTTCAAGATTTGAAACTGCTCCGTCAAACTGACAGGCTGCTGTTGAGACTGTAAGTTTTTCTGTTCCGGCGTCACCCGAAACTGCTGCTCCAAATAATATGGTTGAGCCTGCATCAGCCTTAAAGGTTGCATTCTGCGAAATTTTTACGGTATTGTTATAGTTCTGTGCAGCCTTTGTTGTAACTGCAGTTCCGTTATAGGTCAAAGGAGCATTAACTGTAAGAACGCCGGTATTGCCTGTGATTGTTACAGTGCCGCCAAGTGCTGCTGTAGTTGCAGTGTTATTTACTGTTATATTTCCAACCGCAGTAATATTATCACTTACATTAAACGGACGGTCAAAAATAAGATTTTCATACTGCTTACCCGGTGTTGCTGTTGTGCCTTCGCCGTCCCATGGAAGAACAGAGGTGTCTGCACCAGAGCCGGTATATTCTACAATTGAGCCGCTGCCGTTTATCATGGCTGCATCTATAGTTTGAGTTCCGGTTCCAAGGAGCTGGACGGTTCCGTTGTTTGTAATTACACCGACCGTAAGGTCCTGGCCTGCAAGGTTAATGCTTGCGCCGGTGTTTACCGTTATACTGCCCGGATGATCAGCTTCATACAGATTTAATTCCTGTGTGAGTATAGGATAATCATCTTTTCCATTTGGAATGGTAACTATAGAACCTTTACCAGGTATAGATGTTGGCGACCAGTTTGCCGCTGTATTCCAGTCATTTTCATAACCTGCGGTGCTTCCCTGCCATTCATAATGCTGATCCGGGAAATTCCACTTAACGTTTCCACCCCAGTCCTGACTGTCGAGAGCAGTAAGATAATAAGAAGAAGCATTGTTGTTGGAATTATAAACACTTACATACTGAATATCGTGATTGTTTGTCGCATTTGTACAGTTTATATACCAGACTCCGCTGGTGCCACTTTGTTTTAAGGTAAGAAGATTTCCTTCATCGCCTATGAGCGTAAGTTTACCTTCTATAATCTGAGTATTGCCTGTACCTGTAGCAAAACTGATTTCCTGTCCTACAAGACCATTTGCAGTAAAATCGTGATATGTGTTATTTCCGCTTATAGATGCAGATTTTTTCAATTCAAAATCATAAAAATCTCCGGAAGCAGGACCCGTTACTGTCGCAGAAGCCACGGTTGGATCTATAACTACAGTTCCTGTCGAAGCATCCAGCGTTGTTCCCGACAAATCCAAAGTATTTTTGAATGTGGTTATTCCAGCAGAAAGATTGAGATGCGCACTGGTTCCGGAATAGTTCTGGTTAAAGGTTATGGCACCAAGACAGGTAAGCGTACCGTTGTTTATGACATCACAAAGAACATTAATTCCGTCTTTAAGTGTAATTTCAGCTGCTGTTGAACCAAAGGTTAAGGTTTCTGTAGAGTTCTTATCAATTACAGAAACATTCAGGGCCACAGTTGTATTGTTAGTTGTATCTAACAATGTATTTTGTTTAATCTTAAGAGCATCAAGAGTAACAGTAGCTGTTCCTGATCCAATTTTACTTGTAAACGCAGGTGTATCAATTATAACTGTTATTCCTGCACCAGTTATGTCAGAAAAATAATTAATTCCATTTGCAGAAAGCGCTGTGTTTTTAGAAACTGTTACTGCCCCGGAATAAGTCTGAGCATTTGTAGTTGTGATTGAGTCACAATTAATATTTACTGCTGCTGCACCTGCTGTAAGTGCAGAAAGGTTATTTACAATTCCATCAAATTGAGAATCAGCTGTTGAAATTGCAAGTGTTTCACCACCTGCACTACCCTGTACGGCACCCTTAAAATATATAAGTTCACTTGAACCTCCAGTAAATATTACATTTGCTCCAAGTGTTACTTTACCGTCATAAGTCTGTCCGCCTGTAGTATTTACTGTCGTTGTATTTACAACTGTATCTCCAGTTACACTTAATGCTGTTCCTGTTACTGCGTCACCAAAGGTTGTTGTTGTTGCTTTAAAAATTGCAGAATCATTTAAGGTAACTGTTCCGGTATATGATTGAGTTGAATTTGTTTCTATTGTAATTGCTGAGCCGGAAGAAGAATCAATAACTGTGTTTCCTGAAACTTCCAGCGTAGTTCCTGCTGCTGATGTACCTGTGACTTTATCTCCAAAATTTATTGTAGCAGCTGTAAGTGTTGCGGCTCCTGCAAGTTCTACTGTAGAATCGTAAGTTTGAGTTCCTCCGGTTGTAGTAACATTCTGCAACTTTACCGCACTTTGAACAGTAAGATTCTTTGCTTTTGCAGCATCTGCCAGTGTAATAAGCTGGCCTGCTTGTAATGTAACAGTACCAGTTGGAGCACCTTCTTTATCAAGGATTACATTTCCTGTAAATTTATTTGAAGCATTATCAAGAATTATAGTTTTATTGTCAGCAGCCTGAATTGTTGTAGTTCCCACAACATCAAGAACTTCATCGGCTGGCTGTGTAATTGCTTCGCTTATGACGAGGTTATTGTACTGCTTGCCATCTGCAGCGTCTCCATCCCAGGCAAAGGTTTCAAAAACAGAAGAATAGTATTCAACTGTTCCTTTTGTACCATCATTACCGTTCTTCATTTCTCCAACAATCTGATTGTCTGTTCCAATAAGCTTTCCAACAAGCATTACTTTACCATTGTTGGTGATGGTTCCTACGGTAAGCTTCTTGTCTGCAAGGTCAATACTTCCTTCTGTTTGTGTGTCGCTGCCGGCCTGAGTTGTTATACTGCCTTTGTATGTGGCATCATATTTTAAATCGAGTGGAGCAGTCAAAAGAGGATAATAAGTTTTGCCTGCTGGGATTGTGATTATTGTTCCTTTACCAGGTACAGATTTTTGTTCCCAGTTTGCTGCGTTATTCCAGTTGGTTTGATCGCCAGTGGCCCCTCCCTGCCAGGTGTATGTATGATTAAGAAAATAAAAGCCTGAATTGCCGCCGGAATCCTGACTTTTTGCTCCGTTTTGAGTTCCATCAGGATCTTTTACAATAAGAGGATAAGCAGAAGAATTCTTACAGTTTGCCAGATTTATATTTTGTAATTCATGATTATTTGAAGCGTTTGTACATATAATTTCCCAGGTACCAACATTTGTACTGCACTTTGCCAAAAGTCGTTTTGAAGGAATTCCTTTAAAATCAAATTTGCCTCCGATTGTCTGCGTTGTGCCGTTAGCAAAATAAAGATTTCCTTTATCGGCGGCATCTCCGTCTGTTCTATGCATGATAAAATCATTTGTAATATTGTTGCTTCCAAGCACAGTGACATTTCTATCCAGATTGAGATTATTGAAGATATTTGTACCAGAAAGATTTACTCTGCTCACATCACTGCTGATTGTGGTTAGTTTTACTGTTCCTCCATTTGCGGTAAAGCTTCCGTTATTTGTCCAGTTGCCGGTAACTGTCATGTTGTTAGATGTAGTTGCTGCGGCTTCCATGGTGATGTCTTTTACAAATACATCATCATTAAAGGTTAGGTTTGCTGCTTTGATTGTAAGGCTGTTTGATGAGGTAACAGTTCCATTAAAAATTACATCACCGGTTGTTTCCAGGCTTGCAGTTGGGATTGTAACATTTCCTGTTGCAGTAAAGCTGTCTGCTTTTACAGTTCCGCTTGTGCTAAAGCTGCCGTCAGTATTGCTGACCACAAGGTCTGCATATTGAGTGCCATTGTTTGGCGTAAAGGTCTGGCTACCGGTTCCATTAAAAGTGAGTTTTTTTCCGGATGTTTGAGCCCAGCTTCCTGTATCTGTAACATTGCCGGTAACAGAAATATCCTCTGCTACAGTTGCAGTCCCAGTGTTTGTGATATTACCATCTACTGTTATTGGGACACTAAAGTTCCAGCTGCCGGAGTTGGTAAGATTACCGGTTATTGCAAGAGTGCCTGAACCGGATAAAGTTCCGCCTGTAGAAGAGAAAACAGTGCCTGTGGTGGTATTAAATGAAGCACCGTTTGTAAGACTAAGTCCACTATCAACTGTAATTGATTTTAAGGCTGTTGTTCCACCAAGTGCGTTGCCATTTTGAATTTCAATTCCAGCAGAAGCCTTAAGTGTAAGAGCTCTCGCAGTTGAATCAGAATCTATGCTTCCAGTTTTAGTATCAGTTTTTACGATTATTTGTCCAGTGATATCAAAGCTTGTGTCATCGATAAGAACAAGTGGATAATCAATTATTAAATTAGAAGAAAGTTTTATTGCTCCACCCATCATAATTGATGTGGCACTGGAATCAATACTAAGAGAATTAGCTTCCAATCCGTTTATAGAAACTGTGCCCGCATGAATAGCAACGGTTCCTACATAAATTGCATTATTAAAGGTGACGGTCGCACAAGTTACATCAATATTTGAAGTATAAATATTACCGTCCACAGTAATATTATTTGTTGTACCGGCATTAAGTTTTACAGTGTTATATTTTTTTGAACTAGTACCAATATTTCCAGTGATGTTTATTCCACCAGCTGCATTCAATTCAAGATAAGAACTGTTATTGTCTGCACAGGCAATTGAAGCAGCAGTTATGCTCGGAGCAGTAATTGTAAGAGAATCAGAGTTATTGCCTCCGGTCGCAGAAATCTGTGCTGTTCCAAAATTTACGGTATTTGTAAAGGTAGTGTCGTTAACAAAAGTTACAACATCACCACTAAAAGCAGTTGAACCAGAGGACGCGGTGTCATCAAAAGACGCCAGAACTATTGAATTTGTAAACGTCGTATTTCCTGAACCGGTAAGAACAACATCATAATTTGTAGAATCACCTTTTCCTGTAAAGTTGTGATTGCCGGTGCCATTGAGAGTTATAGCAGATGTAATTCCACCGGTGTCTGTTACATCGCCGGAAACAGTTATTGCTCCTCCAAAAGGATTAGTTCTGCTGTTGATTAGGCTGCCTGTTACTGAAACATCGCCTGAAACAGTTCCAGTGCTGTTATTAGTAAATGTGCCTGTTATACTAACATTACCGGTAATTGAAGCTGAATTTTTAAGATTACCTGTTATTGTGGCATCACCTGTAATTGTTCCATTATTTTCTATATTAATAGAAAGTGCGTCAGGCATTGAATAAGTTTTACTGCCCGCAAGAACAAGAGTACCGTCACCTGATATTTTGTTACTAAGTGCTGCATCATCAGCAATTGTCAACTTGCCGCCTGATGCGACTTGTACACTTGCATTGCCATTAAATGTTATAGATTTTACAATGGCATCATCAGAAGTAATTTTTGGATACGGGGTTCCCTCATTAATTATTACATCTGTTGAATCACCCGGCACAGATTGCGGCAGCCAGTTTTCAAGAGTTTTCCAGGCAGTTGTTGAACCGTTCCAGACATGCTGATTAGCACTTACTACAATCCAGCCGGTTGGATTACCTGTACTATTACTTGCGTATGCTGTTCCAGAAGAAATTGATGGACCTGGGCCGGTGAAATTTAATGAGTCGGCAATAAGAATGTTTGATAATGAAAGACTGCCTGTACCTTCAACTGTAAGTTTACTTGAAGGACTGGTTCCAGATAAATCAAAATCACCTGTTATAGTTTGTGCACCATTTATAGTAAGTATATGCCCCCCAAGCCCAGAAGCAGTAAATTCTGCAATTGTGTTGTTTCCGCTTATACTTGTATCGCCCAGACAAGTTAAACTGTCAAAGGAGAAAGAGTTACCTGTATCAGGCTGAATAGTTACATCACCGTTACAAACAACTTCTGTAAAGTTCATACTGTTTCCAGAAATTGTGGCATCATTTTTCAATGAAATAACAGGAACTATTTTATCTGCTGAATCTGATAATTGCGAAGATACATTACTGAAATTATTAATATCAGAAAGAGTTACAGCACCTTTAAGACCTTTACAGGACTGGTCAAGGATTATATCTCCTGTCGTTTGGAATGTAATGCCCGAAGCAAAAGTAAAGGTATTTGATTGATTATCATCATTATTTCCAAAATGAATATTACAGCCGGCACCGGTATCATTTATTGCACCAAAAGTTCCGTTTCCGACAAAATAAACATCTCCGCCGGTGGCAGAAACTTTTGGATTATATGAAGTGCCTTCTGCCATGCCAAAGGTACAGTCATCATTCTGAAGAACCGGTGTAACAGTTGAAGCCCAGTTTTTATTTCCGCTGTTATTTTCTTTAACATGATTGAGCATTCCGCTGGCAATGTTTACATTTACAGCCGACGCAGCGGTTACATCACCGCCAAGAACAAACTGATCGCCGCTTGAAGTTACTGTAACAGTATTGCCGAAAGAAATTCCATTAGCAGCTCTTGCAACAAGATAAGTTGTATCAGAAGAATTTGTAAGGGTACTTGCACCTGAAACTGAGATGCTTTTACATTCCAGATTGGCGCTAACATTAAGAGTGTTACAGGTAAGGGCCAGGTCATGAACATCATTTGCTGCAGAATTAGTAAGAGCACCTGTTACAACAAGAATTCCTGTTGAAGCGTTATTTATAGAAGAAAGTGTATAATTTCCATTAATTCTAAGAGTTCCATTTACAGTTACATCCATGCCGCTTTCAAATGCAATTGATTTGACATCGATTGTACCAGAACTGATTTCTGGTTTTTTGGCTGATGCAGAAATAATAACTTCTGCGTCTACTCCATTTGGAACTCCACCTGCCCAGTTAGTTGGGGTATTCCAGTCTGTATCTGTTGTACCTCTCCATATATGTGAAGAAGAATCTCCATTTAATGTATATGTTCCAGTTCCTTCTGAATTGATTGTAGACATTTGACTATGTTCAGTATCAGAAACAGAAATAGAACCGTTATTAGTTACAGAGTTATTTGAGCCGGTAAGAGTTGTAGTATATACTTTTCCACCTGATTCAATTATTAATTCTCTTGTTGTAACATCTGATAATTGGATGGAAGTTGAGTTCAAGGTACCGTAAACAGTGATTGTAGTATCAGGAGTACCGCCACCAATATTATTAATATTATCAATTTCGACAGTTTTACCACTAGAAACTTCTACATTTCCACCCGAATGCATTACAAGGCTTTGTGCATCTACATTACAATTAAAAACAAGATTTGAAACTTGTGAAGTTGGGGAACTGCCATCAGAAGGTCTTACCGTTACAATTCCTACATCTCCATCACCAAAATCATAATTTCCGACTGTAAGTTTTCCTGTAGTGCCGGTTATTGTTACTGTAAAAGAATAATACTGTCCATTATTTGCGAGCGAAAGTCCCGCAATCTCTGGATTTGATGTACCTATGTTTATTGTTGCTGTTTTGCCAATATAAACTATATCTTCAGAGCCAGGCACCACGGCTGGGTTCCAGTTTGTACTTATACCCCACTCATTTTCATGATCTTCGGTACCCCCAACCCAATAATAAGGCGCACTCCATCCCACCTGCGCAATCAAAAACAAAACGAGCGCAGCTGCGAGACGACGCAGTTTTAAAAGAGACGCTTTTACTAAAGTTTTGGACACTTTTTGGGTCATCATATAGTTTATCACTTCAATATCGGAATTTATTATAGAAGATTTTAGGAAAAAAGACACCTTGTCACACTAAACTTGTTTCAGGTTATATGTTTTGGGATGACAATTGTCTTGTAAATTACATAATATCTGCTATAATATCTTACATAAGATTTTACATAATATCAGGAGTGCTATATGCCAAACATTCGTCCTGTTTCAGATTTGAGAAATTATGCCAGCGTTCTTCTGGAAGTCCGCGAAGATGAACCTGTTTATCTTACAAAAAACGGGCGGGGAACTTATGCTATTGTTGATATCGCAGAACACGAAAATTACGAAAAGACAAAAGCGGCCCTTAAACTCATGTGCGAGTTACAGAAGGGACGTGTTTCCGGAGAACAGGAAGGCTGGCTTTCCGAAGAAGATATAGAAAATCATTTTAAGGTAAAGTTTAATGGCTAATACGCTCCACTATTCTCCACAAGCCCTCAAGGATTTAGATGAATTATTCGATTACATTTTTACAGACAAACAGAATCCTATAGCTGCGCGAAATACAATAGAAGGAATAAAAAACTCTATAGCAGAATTAAAAACTCTTGATAATATTGGTGTAAAAGTCAGATTACCCGGCGATCTTGAAACACCCTACCGTTTTATTCAATACAATAACTACCTGACCTTTTACAGACAGATTGAAAAAGATGTATACATAGACCGTATAATTTATGGCAAAAGAGATTATATAAAGCTTTTGTTTGGATGACCCTTCGGCCCCTTCGAAGGGCTCAGGGACCACACTTTATTTTTTTAGCAACGCTGCAAACGGATTGTAGGTCTCGCCGTCGTCGTCCTGGGAGCTCATGTATTTGGCGGCGCTTTCGTCCTGTTCTACGGAGCTGGCTGGTTTGAGGGAGAGGCGCTTTTCCATAGCGTTGATTTTTTCTACAACAACGCTCATTGGCTGACCAACCTTATATACCTTGCGGAGGTTTGTGTTTGCGCTTACGTCTTCCAGGTCGCTTATGTGAACAAGACCGTCAATTCCTGGGGCAATGTTTACAAAAAGGCCAAAGTCGGCAATGCGGCTAATTTTTCCTTCCTGTTTTGAACCAACCGGAAAACGTGCACCGGCGGCTTCCCAAGGATTTTTCATCAAAGCTTTAAGACTTACGCTTACACGCTCGTTTTTCCAGTCGGTTTTAATTACCTTTACGTTGATTTCCTGACCAACCTCTACTACTTCGCCTGCATCTGCAACATGGTCAAAAGAAAGCTCGCTCATAGGAAGCAAGGCTCGGAAGCCCTGGATATTTACAAAAGCACCAAACTTTTCGATGCTTTCTACAGTTCCGCTTACTACAGCACCTTCTGTAATCTGGGCTGCAAGCTTACCAAGTGCATTGGCATGTTCAGACTCACCGATTTTGCGGTTGCTGACTAAGATGTCGCGGCCATCATTTTTATATTCTGTAATAATAAAGCTAAGAGTTTTTCCTACGTAAGCAGCAGGCTCTTTTTTATCCTTAAAGCCCATCTGAGAATAAGGACAGAAAGCGCGCTTACCACCAATTTTGATTTCGTATCCGCCCTTGATTTCTGCTTCTACATAGCCTTCTACAGGAATACCGCCCTTCCAGGCATTTTCGAGCATACTGTCGTCTGCAGAACTGCCGCCGATTTTTGTGGTAAAACGCATTTCGCCACGAACTTCGCCGGTAAAGAAAACCTTGAGCTTATCGCCTTCCTTTACGCTTACGTTGCCTTCATCATCTTTGAATTCTGCAACGTCAATTACGCCTTCGCTCTTTGCGCTAAGGTCTACAAAAACTGTTGTATCTGTAACTGCAACAACTGTGGTTTCAAAGCTGTCGCCAATATTGAATCTTGTCATAAAAACTCCTTCTCATTGCAAGACGACGTAGATTGCTTCGCTGCGCTCGCAATGACACAAGTCGGTGTTATTGATTAAAATACTCATTGCATATTAATATAAAAGAAGAAAAAATAAAATAGTAATTGGAACAAATCATGAAAGAAAAAACCTCCAGAACCAAAAAGTCCGGTACTTCAAAGGGCAAGCTTAAAATCAAATTCAATTCAAAAAAAATCTTCTTCTTTTTCTGCAGGATTTTTCCGGCTGTACTGCTTGCAACCCTGTTTTTTCTGCCAATGGGAATGCAGAGCATAAGTCTTGGAGACGCACAAAGCACAGCAAGCCTCATCTACCCGTACATGCTTCCGTTTACAGCTTCTCCAATTATTCATGACACAGCGTTTCACATTGTCTACTTTATTATTTACTTTGTGCCTTTTACCGCACTCTTTCTTTTAATTTCCATTTTTATAAAGGGCAAGGTAAACACAGTTCTTTATGTTATCACTTATCTGAGCCTTACCTTCTATCTTTTTTGCTCGGTAACCTGTCTTGTAATTTTTGCAAACTGTGCACGATGGTTTTCTACCCTGCCAGTGTGTGTATATGTCATTTTTTCTGTTGCATTTATTTCTCATGCACTCATGTCCATTTTTGGAATTCTTTTCCTGCGCGAAATGAATCCGGAATTTGCAGAATACAAAAAGATTCAATCCGAATCAAAACAGAAAACAAAGATTTCTATTAAAACAAAGCTCACTCTTACTATCATAAGTGTAATAGCCGTAATTCTGGTGATCTTTACCGTTCTCATTTTGCACAGCTACAAAAAAATGTTTACCGAAGCAGTAAGTGATGTAGGTCGATCACAGGCAGAACAGACCTCTACCGTTTATGATTCTGCCGACGGACGCTACGAAAAAATTGCATCCTACTTTACACAGCAGAACGAAGCCAACAGCTATGCAGACTGCCCTTTTGAACGCATAGACATCATTACTGCAAGCACACCGGGCAACATCATTTTTACTAAGAACGGAGACAGTGTTAGCTTTGGCCAGAACGAAGAAGGCAACGATATAAAATATGAAGAAATAGAGTTTCCTGAATACGACGTTTTTTCTTACACAACCGCAACCGGCCACGTAAAAGAAATTCCAGATGAGGAAAAAAAGATTACCGCTGCAAAAGCCCGCGAATACTTTACAAACTTTATGAACGGCAACTACAAAAAGCAGCCGGTATATTACGGAGAATACTGTAAGTATATTTATCCTGTTTCGTTTACCCGCAAGGCCGGCTTTAAGCTGGTGGGCTTTTCAATCGTAACCTACAAAACCGAAATTCTTATGCGTTCGTATTTTCATGTTACAATTTATGTAACAACAATGGTTGTAATGTTCCTTTACATCGCAATCATTCTGGCATTGTTTATTGCAGACTTTATTACAAATCCTCTGCTCTATCTTAAAACCAATGTCCGCAAAACTTCTAACACTCTTGGAGAAATCCTTCAGGGCAATTCAAAGATTCAGGCTTCGCAGCTTACGTTTATAGACTCAATCAAAACTCAGGATGAAACCAAGGACCTTTCCAAGGAAATTAAAAACATGGTTGGAATTATCCGCGGAATCATTCCATATATTTCTTTTTCTACCCTGCAGGCTGCCGACAAGGAAACAAAAAAAGCAACTTCTTCGCGCGAGCTTTGCTTTTTGTTCACAGATATCCGTGGCTTTACATCACTATGCGAAGGTAAGCAGCCAAAGGACATTGTTGAAATTCTGAACCACTACCTTGATATAGAAACCGAAATTATTTTGAACAACGGCGGAGACATAGACAAGTTTGTAGGCGATGAAATGATGGCATTTTTTGCAGGTCCTAAAAAGGAATACAATGCCTGTAAAGCCGCTATGGAGATTCGTGCTGCAATGAGATTCCAGCAGGAACAGGCCCTTGCCGAAGGCTCCGACTATATTTCCATGGGAATTGGTATAAATACCGGCCGCGTAGTATTTGGTTCTGTGGGTGCACGCAGCCGCATGGACTTTACTTCCATTGGTGATACTGTAAATCTTGCTGCAAGGTTAGAGGGCGCTAACAAAGCCTACGGCTCCAAAGCAATTATTACCGAAGCCGTTTATTCAAAGCTCCACGACACCTTTGTATGCCGTGAACTTGATTTTATAAAGGTAAAAGGAAAAAACGAGCCTGTACGCATTTACGAGATTTTGCAGACCAAGGCCGCTGCAGTAGATAAGCTTTTTGAAATTAAAGATCTGTTTGAAAAAGGTCTTGCCGCCTACCGCAAGCAGTCATGGGACAAGGCCGAAGAAATGTTCCAGCTGTGTAACGAAAAATATCAGGATATGCCGTCGGTTGTATTCTTAGACCGCATCCAGCACTTCCGCACAAACCCGCCGCCAAAAAAATGGGACGGCGTGT
>JAEEGJ010023671.1_pt1 | contig 12855 bp, 12 predicted proteins | sample 8958761 | NCBI WGS metagenome assembly JAEEGJ01 (sample SAMN16246546, study PRJNA631951) | gut metagenome | biome: gut microbiome; feature: rumen; material: RS-attached | host: Bos | place: Iran: Karaj | collected 2018-10
CTGGTCACCTGATCATCAGAAAATGGGAAAGGGTTCTACCTTTACAAAGGAAGAACTTGTAGCCCTTAAGGATCTTCTCAGCACTCTTGAGATAGAGTAGAAAGCTGAGCTCCGTTTTTAATTACTATCTCATAAAGCATTTTCTGTAAAAGCACATCTTCCATTTGTGTGCCTCCAGAACGTATCTCCATATCCGTTGAAGCAAGAACCGCCAATATTGCGGCAGACTGTCCCATTGTCCACACCTTGGCTGCACTTCTGTACTGCTTCTGAAGCATCTGCTGAGGAATAGCCTGCTCTCCCCTTTTATGCCAGTCCTGCAATTTTCTAAAACATGAAGCAAGTCCTGCAATAATCATTACAGAAGAATTTTCTTTTGAAAGTCTGATTTTCTGCAGAATCTGAAGTCCTTTTTCCAGACGCACTGGGGCCGGGTCTGCAGAGTTTGCAAGCTCGCGGAAAAGGCTGAAGGCGTTTTCCTCCCGGTTATGAGTAAGAACGGCTTCTACATCATCTTCTGTAATTTCGTGATCCTTAGGGAAAAGAACAAAGAAGCGGGAACACTCTGCAGCAAGCGACTGAGTATTATTTTCTATCAGCTCAAGAACCAGCTTTGCCGCGCCCTGCTCTATACGGTAACCGTTTTTGCTGAAGTAGCTTGTTACCCATGGAAGCTTTTCGTTTTCAAACATCTCCCAGAACTTTTTACGGTTTGCAGAAGGAACAAGTTTTTCCAGTTTTGAATCTACAGAAATTTCATCTGAAATAAGAATGAGGACAGCAGAAGGATCCGGGTTTGAAAGCCAGTCCGCAATCATCTGAATCTCATCCTTCTTTTTTATAAGCTCAGCATTGCGGCATACAACGCAGACACCGTCCGAGAACAAAGTTCCGCTCTGGAGAATTGTCATAACCTCACTGAGGGGAGTTTCGAGAAGATAAAAAGAATGTTCGTCTATTACACCAAACTGCTTTTTGTGAGCTGCTTTTACAGCCTCAACTGCATCGTTTCGTTTACCAAACTCTGGACCGGTGTAAAGAAAAATCGGACTTGCTGCCATCTGCCTTATGCCTTATGTTTCGCTTGCTGCTGAAAACGTTAGTATGTTCTAACGATGTTAGAAAGGATTCCTACAATACGAACGTCTGTACAGTAAATAGCCTGAAAATCAGGATTCTCCGGCTGAAGGCGGATTCTTCCAGATTCCTTGTAGTAACGCTTAAGAGTAATTGCATCATCAATTACTGCAACAATTATCTGTCCATCGATTGCAGTAGAAGACTGTTCAACAACTGCAAGGTCGCCATCAAGAATACCGGCATTAACCATACTCTGACCGCGAACACGGAGAGCAAAATAACTCTTGCCAGGACGTACAAATGGCTCTGTAAGATTAACATAGCCGTCAAGATTTTCTTCACTCAAAAGAGGCTTGCCTGCTGCAACAGTGCCAAGAAGAGGAACCTTACTGATATATGTCTGAGGCTCCTTGTCGCGCATGTCTGAAAGAACACGGATTGATCTTGCTTTTTTCTGGCTCTGAGAAAGGAAGCCTTTTTTCTGCAAGGCAAGAATATGATCCTGAACAGCACGGAGGGAAATTCCAAAATGCTCGCTGATATCGCGGACAGTCGGCGGATAAGAGTTTTCTTCAGTGTAGGTAGAAATGTAAGTTAATACTTCTTTCTGGCGGTCTGTAATTCCTCGCATGGGGACCTCCTACTCTTCTTCAAATTTACTGTTGAAAAGCTCTTCAATCACAGAAGCGGCTTCAGACTCATCCGGGCCAACAACCTGCATAGTAAGCTGAGTGTTGTAACCAGCTCCCATTGCAATTACGCCCATAATTGATTTAGCGTTTACTGTTGCGCCGTCTCTGGTGAGGGTAATCTCACTTTCGAACTTGTTAGATGTCTGAGCGATAATTGCTGCAGGTCTTGCGTGAATTCCTGCTCGGTTCTGAACTGTTAAAATCTTCTCAATCATATTATTTTCCTTCGCAGCCTCTCTGCCGCTTTTTTATTTTAGTAAGAATCGTCGTTGCCGTTATAAACGGCCTGCGCTTCTCCTGTCTCAATCCATTTAAGAACGTTCTGGTTGAAGTCCTTTGCAGAGTTATATCCCATATTCTTAAGACGCTCGTTCATAGCGGCAGCCTCAATAATAATAGGAAGGTTTCGACCCGGACGAACCGGAATCTCGATAACCGGAACCTTAACTCCAAGCAGTTCCTTATACTTTGACTCTGTTCCAAGACGGTCGTAGGCCTTGGCAGAGTTCCAGTCTTCAAGCTGAACAATAAGCTGAACTTCCTTCTGATCGCGGATGGCACCAACACCATAAAGCTGGGAAATATTGATGATACCCAGACCTCGGATTTCCATATGGTGGCTGATAACTGTATTTGCACCACGCCCCAGAATGATGTTACCGTTTACACAACGGATTTCAATAATATCATCTGCAACAAGACGGTGACCGCGTTCTACAAGCTCAAGAGCGGTTTCACTTTTACCAACACCAGAATGGCCGGCAAGCAGAATACCAATACCGTAAACTTCAACAAGAACCCCATGAAGGGTCTGATGAGGTGCAAACTGATTTGCAAAAACACGGATTATACGGTTAGAAAATTCTGTAGAAGTAAGACTTGTTTGAAGGAGCGGACAGTAGCTTTCTTCTGCAATACTGCGAAAATCTTCTGTAGGCTCAAGATTATAAGTAAAAATACAGCAGGGCATCTGCGAGCGGAAAAAATTACGGATAGAATCTGTATTCTTTTCCTTATGAAGTTTTTGAAGATAAGCTGTTTCACCGCGACCAAAAATCTGAACACGATTACTTGCAAAGGATTCATAAAAGCCCGAAAGAGCAAGTCCCGGGCGGTTAAGCTCAGGTACAGTTATAGCGCGAGGCAATCCACGACGTCCTGCAATACATTTTAGATCCAGAGCATCATGTCCTGAAAGTTCGAGGTCAAGCAAATCCAACACAGTGAATTTCTTATCTGCCATATAGTTTACTATACACAGTTTAAGATATTTTAGCAATAGAGAATTGTTTTTTTGCAAATCTAAATTTGTTTTTTCACAAAAGCCGTGTTACTATAAAGGTGATGGAAAGATGCAACAAAATGTGCATCCGACATCTGCTCGCGTATGCGGACACTACATCATAAACAGTCGGAGTAAAGCAAATTTACTCTAAAGGAGACTACTATGACACCTTCAATTAGCGCAGTAGGATTTTCACTTGAACCAAAACAGTCAGAAATGGTTGAATCAAAGCTTAAGAGAATTGCTTATGCAGAAGACCTGATTGTCGATTTGCTTATTAAAATCAAGCAGGACAAGGCTTATATTTTTGATACAACTGTAAACTTTAAGTGGGGCACACAGGCTCACGTTACAGGAGAAGATTTTGATTTTGGAGCAGCCCTCAACAAGATGATGGACGTACTTGATAACAAAATCAAAAAGGAAAAGGATAAGGTTCAGAAGAAGTAATAGATGTTGAAACGTCCTCCTGAACTAGTTTCAGGATCTTCATGACAAAAGGCCGGGCGAAAGTCCGGCTTTTTTTATCTCTTATAAGAATTCTTGAGCCCCAGCTGTGTACGGTATTTTGCAACGGTGCGGCGGGCTATTCTGGCACCCTTTTGATTAAGGAGCTCGCAAAGCTTCTGATCTGAAAGATTCTCATTTCCTGGTTCAGCCAGGATTTTTTTTATTCTTTCCTTAATTCTTTCAGAAGAGATTTTTTTACTGCCATCCCGGTTTGCAACCCCGGAAGTAAAGAAATAACTGGCTGGAAAAAGCCCCCATTCCGTCTGAATATATTTACTGCTGTTTTTTGCCGAAGTGCGGGAAACAGTAGATTCATGAATCCCAAGTTCTAAAGCAATCTGGCGGCGGGTAAGAACACCAAGATGGCCCGGACCTTTCAGGAAAAAGTTTTTCTGAGCATGAACAATAGCACAGCCCTGCAGCACAATTGTAGACTCGCGGAACTGAAGCGAATTAATAAGAGCCTGAGCCTTTGCAACATTTTCCTTATCCATTTTGAATTCCGGAGAAATGCGGATTTCTGGCAGGGAGCCCGAAGCATATTTGATCTGAAAATGAGAATCTGCATTAAGGGCAACAAGGCCGCGAGAATAATCATCTTCTACAGCGCCATCTTCTCTTGTAACGGTAAGAACAACATCCGGGCTTGTTGAATTCATACCACCTTCTGAATTATAGCCCTGAGCCGGATGAGGATTTAAAGAAAGAATAAAACTTAAAGCCGCTGCGGCAGACTCTTCTGTAAGTTCCAGAGCATCCAGAACGGTCTTTGAAGCAAATGCTTTTTTATTCCAGGCCTCGCGAAAGTCTATGAGTTTGCGGCAGATTTTTGAGGGCTCGGGCGGCGTCAAAAAATCAAGATGCCCGTCCAGAATAAAAATGGCAAGAGGGTCCGGCTCTTCTGAAAGTTTTGCCTGAACCAGAAGACTTTCCTCAGGAGTTCGGCAGCAAGTTCCAACCGGGTCCAGAGCCTGCACAATATTAAGGCAGCGATCCAGCATTTCTTTTTCGGCTACTGGATTTTTATGAGGTAAAAAAGTTTCGGGCGAAAGCATGGAACCATAGAAGCCGTTTTTATCAAGATTATAAATCAGCTTTGTACACAGATCCACTTCCGCATCAGAAATCTTCATTGCATTAAGCTGATGTAAAAGATGAGCCTGAAGGGTTTCTCCATAATCTTCCTGATTTTCCAGAAGGCGTTGCAGCGTGTCTGAATCAGCTGATGTCTGGCGCGTAGAAAAATTTTCTTCCTTTCTGTTTTCGGCAGCCGCGTCACGAACAATTTCCAGAGCAGGATTTTCACTTACTGCCCGATATATCTCCTCGCGCAAAGCTTCGTTGCCCATTGCAAGATAATTCAAGGCAGTTATCTGAATCTGAGAAAGTTTTTGAAGCTGTCTTTGTGTCTGGCTTAATTCAAAAGCAGAAGAGTGAGTAGCCATAATCAATTTTATTATAGCATAAATCCAAGTCAAACTGTATACTTGCATTTATGAAAAAGATTGAAGATTTTGGAATCCGCGTGCCGGAAATCCTTTTGCCAAAAAACATTGATGTAAAGAGCTGGTCTGTAATTGCCTGCGACCAGTACACTCAGGATCTTGATTACTGGAAAAAAGCGGAAGCAGAGGCCAGTGGAAAGCCTTCTACCCTCAACCTGATTTTGCCGGAAGTTTATCTGAACTCTCCAGACAAGGCAGAACGCATTGGAAAAATCCGCGAGACAATGAAGTCTTATCTCGAAGAGGGAGTTTTTGCTTCACCCCGCAAAAGCATGATTTATATAGAAAGAAAAACAGCTTTTGGCCGTATGCGCCGGGGCCTTGTTACTCAGATAGACCTTGAAACTTACGAATGGAAACCTTTCAGCAAGGCAAATATCCGCGCTACAGAAGCAACAATCGTAGAGCGCATCCCACCACGCATGGAGATTCGCCGTGGTGCTGCTCTTGAGCTTCCTCACATTATGCTCTTAGTTGATGATAAAGATGATTTACTGATTGGCGGAGCAGGTAAGCTTGTTAAGGGAAAGACACCTGTATATGACGGAGAACTTATGTGCAAGGGCGGTTCCATTACAGGTTGGGCAGTAGAAAGTGAAGATGAGATTTCTGCTGTCACAGATGCAGTTTCAAAAATCGCAGATGCAAACCGCGCTGCAGACGGCTCAACCTTCCTCTTTGCTGTAGGAGACGGAAACCATTCTCTTGCAACTGCAAAGGCTGTATGGGATGAACATAAAGAAAAACTGATTGCCCAGGGTGCAGATGAAGAAGCCTTGAAAGAATGCCCTGTTCGCTATGCCCTTGTAGAGATTGTAAATATTTATGATACAGGTCTTACCTTTGAACCTATTCACAGAGTAATTTTTGATTGTGACGTTAAGAGTTTGATTTTGTATCTTGCTGATAAACTTGAAGGCTCTGTAAGCGAAATTGCCAATGCCGCAGAGCTTGATGCTGCTGTAAAGGCTTCTTCCGCAAGTTTTGGTTTTGCATATAAATCCGACGGTCAGCAAAAATATGTTCTTTTAAAGACTGGAATTAAAGAACTTGCAGTAGCAAGGCTTCAGCCGGAAATCGATTCTTTCCTTAAAAGCTCTACAAAGATTGATGGAAAGGCTCCAGAGATTGACTACATCCATGGAAATGAAGAAGTCCTTAAACTTGGTGAACGTGATAACGCAGTAGGAATTCTTCTGCCGCCAATTGCCAAAGACAGCTTCTTTGAAACCATCAACGGCCGCGGCCCGCTACCACGCAAAAGCTTCAGCATGGGCGAGGCAGATGAAAAGCGTTTCTATCTGGAATGCAGAAAGCTTTTCTAGTAACATTTAGCAATAAAAAAGGCACCCTTGCGGGTGCCTTTCTTGTTTAGCTATTATTGCTTATTTCTTATTAGATTCATTTGACATCAAGCTCTCAATTTCTGTATAAGCTTCATCAAGTTTTGTTGCATCAACAAGTGAGAAGAGTTTTGTTCCTTCTGTGTCATAAACAGAAAGATTAATGCGGAGGCTTACTAAATCATTAAAAGCAGCAAGTTCTTCTGCAGTAACTTCATAATCATCATCGTTCTTATACTTTTCAACAATTGCAAGAACTTTTTCTGCTGTATCTGCCAGAGCTTCTTTTGAAAGATTATAATTGATTGCAGCTGATACAGTTGCTTTAATTACACCATTGTAAAGCTTCTCAGTTTTATCATCTTCAACTTCAAAATAGAGAGATGTATCAATTCCTGAATAGAAGTTGATTGCACCGCTAAGAGTATTAAGAGCTTCTACAACAGCTGCATAATCTGGCTCTTCATCTCCACCTAGAGTCATAATAGTCTGGATATTATCTGCACTTACAGAAGCATTAACATTGTTTACATTAAGGTAATAGAGAACATTTGATTTTCCAGATTTGATGCTTGATTCTACATCTGTACTTGGAAGTGTAAACTTAGATGAAGCAGAATAACGAGCTGAACCATTAGCTTTACCTGACATTGCTTTTGTTGCAAGATTAGTGTTGAAAGATGCATCTACACTCACTTTCAAAGCATTAATTGTAGTTGAAAGCCCCTTAACATTGTCTTCATAATCAATCTCTCCAAGAGGGCCATTCCATGAACCTCTTATATAACCAGAACCATCCTCTTCTGATAATTTCATTTCAAATGCTTTTGTAAATTCCTTGAAAGAATTCTGCAATTCATCCATTGTTACAGCTTCTCTGCTCTTTGAACCTGTGTCTATTGTTGGAACAATAGCTGAACTAAGACCAGAAAGTTCTTGTTGCAGGAACAACAGAAGTTACAGTAATTTCTTCAACTGTAGCAGGTTCCTGAGATCCGTTGTTACAACCAGCGAATACGACAGCACTAAAAAGTGCAGACAATAACAAAGTTTTTGTTACAAGATTTTTTTTCATTTTTCCTTTCTCCTTAATACTTTTGAAAAATATCTATTTTAAGACTACCCTACTTCGCTTATATTTGTCAATAAACTTAAACATTTAAACAATTAAAATAAGTAAAAAGAAAATGCCGGCCCCTGCAACGCAGAGACCAGCAAAGGGAATAGGAGAGATTTTTCTATATGTTATTTTTCTACTGGAGTGATGTCATATACAATAATATTTGAAACTGTAATAACAGACTCTGCACCTGGGAAACTAAGAAGACAATTAAATGCATCCATATCTTCTACTGGTTCTATTTCCTGTGTAAGTGTTTTTGGTTCATTTGCTACATAAGAAAGAGGGTGTTGTGTAAATGTTGCTTTTGTATCCTCTTTCCAAACACAGTTATTCAAATCAGCAGTTGATTCAACAGTTACTGATAAATAATATTTTTTTCCTGCTTCAAATATATTTTTTCCTTCATCAGCAGTTACATTAAGGAAAAGCTGGCATGACCATTCACCCCAAGCAGAATCCTCAGGCTTATGAACTGTAACCACATTATTTTCAAGTGACACTACATCACCTAACTCTGTAACATTTCCGCCGTTAGCTTTTAAGAATTTTGTAAAATCAACAGATTTTACCAGATTAGTCATAGCACCCATTACAGTAACTGTAGCAGAAGATGTAAATGTTTTTTCTGCTACAGTATAAGAAGCAGTTACAGTAAGGCTACCTGCAGTTGTTCCAACAGTAAGCAGACCAGCTGGAGTAATTGTTGAACCTTCCTCTGCTTCTCCAGAAAGAGAATAAATTACATCACTTGTTCGATTTACCAGATTTGAATCTTTTACTGTGAACTGCAATGTACCATTCTGCTGAAGATTTGCACTAGCTGGGCTAATTGTAATTCCTGTAACTACTTTTGTACTTGGATCTTCTACAGCTGCTAAATAAACTTCGTTTAATTTTATTGTTCCTGTACCACCAATAATAATAGCAAATTCTGTTGCTGCAGCAGGAGCTGTTTCGAACAAAGACATTGGTGCATAATAAGTTCTTAACTTTCCATTTTCTACATAATTTCCAGAAATATTTTTCTGAACATCTGGAACCTTAACATTAACTCCGTGATTACCTGTTGTATCAGAAGTATCGATTACAAAATCAGTTGTATCTACTGTAAATACAATATATTCATAATTAGCAAGTAAACCAGCATCAATTCCTGTAAATGGAGCACATACTCCTGGAACTTTTGGAGTTTCAACTTTACCATCCCACCACATTCCATCAGAAGCAGAAATACTCCATGTTCCATCATCATTATAAGATGCAGCAGAACCTGCACCCCAATCTGCAATAGTTTTATTTGAAGCAGCAGCAGGTGAAGAAACAAGGTAGTTTTTATAATAATCAGTTATAGCAGGTGCTGTATAATTATGTGGTTTATCTTCATTTCCACCATTATTAGTATTCTGGTTGTTATTATTGTTCTGGCCATTGTTATTCTCGCCATTGTTATTCTCGCCATTGTTATTCTCACCATTGTTATTCTGGCCATTGTTATTCTCGCCAGTTTGATTGTTATTGTCGATTGGGTCGACACCTTCTGGGACTGCTCCTGCCGGTGATGAACAGCCTGCGAAAATCAGAGATGCTGCTAAAACAGCGGCTCCTAAAAACTTAATTTTTTTCATGTTTTGCTCCTTAATTTTTTTTATTTTTTTATTGCACGTATTTTAGGGTTACACTCTCGCCGTTTGAATTCAGGTATGTTACATCCTTAAAACTTAAGGTTGCATTCTGGTAAACTTTTCCCGGATTATCACAACCCAAAGCAAATATTGCCCATGCCTTTGCCACACCAGGACTATTGATTGTAATTGTCTGCCAGTCTGTTGTTACATTTATATTCTGTTTTATAAGCGAATCTGTCTGATTCTGATTTGAATAGCCTACCCAGACTGGCATAGCAGTTGTTGCCTTTACCTGGAAAGTTACTTTTGCTACAGAAGACATATCGTAATAAATACTATTTGCCGGAGTTTGGCCCATATTCTGTACAATGGCTCCACCAAACCAATCTCCATTAGCTCCTTCAGTCGCCTTAAATTTTACATTCATACCATTGTCATTATAGATTGCTTCAAAATTCTGCCAAACTTGTAAATCAATTGGACTGTGATTGGTATTTGAAAATAATGCACCCCAGGCATTTCCGATAGTATCTGAACCTCCTCCAGTAGCAGGCCCCCCGTTATTTGGCTGTTCATTATTTCTTACCTTGAGTTCCGCTTCTGTAAGTAAGCTACAACTAACAAACGAAATCATTAAAGAAATTATTCCAAGCGCTGCCATGAGCTTTAATACTTTTTTCATAAAAGCCTCCTGATTTTTTTACATTTTTATTCTCTCTCGAATTCTGAAAATTAAAAGTCCTGTAATTTTCAGAAAGGTGTTATTTTTTCTGTTTTCTAGAATGCTGGTGGTTTCGACAAGCTCAACCACCCAAATAATTTTCTCAGCCTCAAGCGATAGTACTTACTGGTAAACTCTAACGTAATCTACCAGGAATTCTGCCTGTCCATTAAGGCTGTTAACATACGCATCCCCACCGAGTTTTCCACCGATTGCAAGATTTAGGATAATGTAAAACTCTTTATCATACGGCCAGTTAACAGGACCACTACCATCATTTACATAACTTCCTACTGCAACATCATCGTAATATGCTGTAATCTTTTCTTCGGTCCACATAACTCCAAAAGTATGCCATTCGGACGAAAGATTTGAATCATAAAACTTACTGCCAATTCCAGCTCCTGAACCACCATTATGTCCAGTGGCATGAAGTGTACTGAAGACTTTATGATTACCAACATTTGGTGCATTTTCCATAATGTCAATCTCACCACTGTCTGGCCAACCGCCATATACACTGTTTTGTGGCATCATCCAGAATGCAGGCCATGCACCATAGCGGTCTGTAATCTTCAAACGAGCTTCAATATAACCATACTTCCAGCTCTGCTTAGAATTAAGGCGGGCACTCTTCCAGCCAGAACCATTGTTATAGGCTTTTATTTTCAAGTGACCATCTTCAACAATTGCAGTATCTGCTGTTGTGGTATTATCTGTGTAATACTGAAGTTCATTATTTCCCCAGCCGCCAGCACCTGTCTGGTACTTCCACTTAGAAGTATCTGGTACACCGGTATATTCAAATTCATCCTGCCATACACATGTGAGACTATCCTTTTCAAGCGTTTCTACTGTTTCCTTTGGAGGAAGGAAGATACAAGACACACTCATTATTGCTGCTACTCCTGAAAGCAGCAGCAATCTTAAACTAAAAGAAAGCTGCTTTTTCATAAAATTAAATTCCTATATTCAAATATGTTGTGATTTCAAAATAGGTTGAACCATTTACAGGTGCACCCTGTGGCAAAGCTCCGTAAGGATCTTCGCTGTCTGGACCAAACTTGCGGCCATTTACCTTAATTCCAATTCTGTTTTTTGCATCCTGGAATGAAGGCTGATTTCCAAAACCGTAGGCAATATCAAAGCTGAACTGAAGTGGGAATGTCATATTAAAGTTACGCCACCAGCTTTCTGGACCCCAGGTATTGAATGACCAGTTAGTTGAAGCTATCCAATGATTGTAACGAGCTGCCAGACCTACATTTGCAAAGTAAACAAGTTCTGGTTTTCCAGCTGACTGATAAGCACCTGTAAGAGCACCAAGACATCCACCATCTGCAGTTGCAATAATGCGAAGTCCTGGGAGCGGGTTAGTTACAATTCTTGTTCCAACCTGCCAGAGGTTGTACTGAGCAGGAAGAGATCCACCGCTGTACCATTCAGCACCACTATACTGTGTTCCTGTTGTGCTGTTTGTGAATGTTGTCCATGCATTGCTCTTGTAATCAAGTTTATCTGTTTTTCCTGCATAGATTGTATACATTCCGCTGACTGAGAAAGCGAGCTTTGCGCCTTCAATATCATCACTATTCCACTCGTGGAACCATGTAGCTCCTTCCGGGTCATAAGTAAGAACTGCTTCAACTTCAATTGCCTGTCGGTTTCCCACACCTACGATGAATGGAGAGCCGGCAAGAAGATCACGTTCTTTTGGCTGCTGCAATGGAACACGTGCTCTAACAACTGGTTTGAATACGAAGTCTCCATAAGAAGCGTCAACTCCAATCTGAGCCTCGATTCTGTTTCCAGCTCCCGAGTCTGCAGTAAAGAAGCTTCCGCGAACTTCTGCAGGATTTGTTTCTGCAACAAGACCACGATAGATTCCGTTTGCATAAATGTATGTGTGTGGTACTATGCCAGTTCCAACCTGAACGTAACCACCAAGTGTATCAAGATATGTAATTACACCTGCTTTACCTTCCTGTGTTGTATACTTAGCACCAACCTTTTCATTACCAGCATGAAGAGCACCAGCCTTTACTGTTACATAAGGATCAATAACTGCTTCACCATAAAGGGAGATTTTTCTTCCAGGACCGTAAGCATTATATGGATCCTGTTTTACATTTGTTTTTGCACCAAACTCTTCTGCGTAAACTACACCAAGTGTAAAGTCTGGAATAATCAAAGATTCTGTTGGGAACCAGCGGTAGTAGTTCAACTGAATCTGAGGCTTTGCACCACCCCAAATCTCCGGACCACCAATAATTGAAAGGCCCTGAAGAATATTCTTTCCTGTAAGTTCAAGTGCAATTGGTGCTTTTGAACCGTAAGTGTCGTAACCAATGATGTCGAAAGCTTCTTTAGAGATGCTGAAGATATCTCCAGTATTTTCAAAGCTTGCATGACCAGTATGATAATATCCGTTTATATCAAGATAAGTTCCTGTATAATTAAGTGATGCCGAATACAAATCAATATACTGAAGTTCACTATCAGGCTTAGTTGTTGAATAGTCCGGCCCCTTCTTGTAGTAAGATGCATATTCTTCGCCAAGTGCTGTACGAGGCGCATCATTCCAAACCTTTGCAACTACAGAACCAGAAAGATTTTCCAGAGGTGTAACAGTAATACCAAGAGTTGTTTCTGCGCTTACTCTTGTCTTGTGGTTTTCTCCAAGAGTATTCATGTAAGCAAAAGAATCTTTTACATCAGTATTATCTTTAATTGCTCCCCAGAGTCTGTTGAGATAAACCGGAGTATTAACCTGGATAGTTGCATCGAGGGTATCAATTCTTACAAGGTTATTCTGGTTGATGATTTCTTTAATTGATTTTTCATTTCCTCTTGAAAGGTACATTGCAGTATTGAGAGAAGCAAATGCTTTTTCAATATCAGCTTCTGTAGACTTGTAGAGAGAAAGCTTCCAGATATCCTGAAGGAGATAATAAGCGGCACGAGGGATTCT
>JAEEGJ010023677.1_pt1 | contig 12851 bp, 10 predicted proteins | sample 8958761 | NCBI WGS metagenome assembly JAEEGJ01 (sample SAMN16246546, study PRJNA631951) | gut metagenome | biome: gut microbiome; feature: rumen; material: RS-attached | host: Bos | place: Iran: Karaj | collected 2018-10
CCGCCGCTCAGGATGGGGATACAGATGAGCCAGCCCCGTCCCCTTCAGGATACAGCCATGAAGGCCCAGACGGCCCAAAAGGGCCTCCAACTCGGCTACATGCTGCTCATGGACGTTATAAATCCGGCCGATCTTGGCGGTATTCTCATCCCATTCCTTCAGCAGGTCTTCGCCTGGCACCTGGCTCTCCGGTACCCGATGAGCCGCTTCGTTCAACACGCCCACCAGGGACTGCTGACGAGCCCTGTTATATAAACGCTGCCAATCTCCGGGAGAAGGGTCTTTCTCGAAGGAAGATTCCCTGCCCACGGAGATCAGAAGAAGTTTCCGGAATGGATGCATGCGTTATCTGTGGTCGTCCCAACCGAAAGGATGGTGGGACAGCGGTAATTTAGCAAGCGGGTGATAGTCCCCTACCAGGCCGATGGGCGTAGCATTGCGGATCTGGCTGACAATCTCGATGCAAGGACGCGCTTCGCCGATGCGGAACCCTTCCCCTGCCAGTATTCGGCGGTAACTCTCCGTATGGAGTTCGGTGAAGCCCTGTGAGAACTCGAACTCGCTGCCGTCGATAGACAACGTCCGATACGTGCGCTTTTCTCCTTGAACAGCGTTCTCCGGCAGGCAGTCCGCATTGATGCTCAGGAAATAGCGGACACGAGCCTTCTTAAGGCCCAGGAAACCCGCCACCCGGTCGAAACTCATCACATGGACGATATTCTCCTGCACCGGACCGAAGATCCACTGGAGCATGTCATAGAAATGCACACCGATGTTGGTGGCGATACCGCCGCTCTTGTGGACATCACCCTTCCAAGAGGTGTAATACCACTTTCCCCGGGAGGTGATATAGGTCAGGTCAACATCATAGACCTTATCGGCCGGGCCTTCGTCCACCTTCTTCTTCAGAGCGGCGATGGCCTCATGCAGACGGAGTTGGAGGATATTGTAGGCCTTGTGGCCGGTCTCTTCCTCCACCTTCTGGAGAGCGTCGATATTGTAAGGGTTCAGGACCACCGGCTTCTCGCAGATGACGTCACATCCCAGACGCAGTCCATAACGGATAAATGCATCGTGCGTATAGTTGGGCGTACAGATGCTCATCCAGTCCAGCGGCCGGTCGCTCTGCATCTGCTTGGAGCAGAAGCGGTCGAAGAGTTCGTGCTCCGTGAAGAAGGAACACTCCGGGAAAAAACTGTCCAGACGGCCGACGCTGTCAAAACGGTCATAGGCCGCCAGCAGGTCGTTTCCGGTATCCTTGATTGCTTTCAAATGACGGGGGGCGATGTAACCCGCCGCGCCGATCAATGCAAAGTTTGCCATAAATTATGCTTCTTTCTTCTCTGATTCAGACTCTGCCTTATCCTTGCTCTTATGGAGAAGTTTGTGATGATGCTTCTTCTTTTTCCCATCCTCGTCGTCATTGGCATAGCCGTAGCCATAGCCGTAACCGTAGCCATAGCCGTAACCATAGCCGTAGCCATAGCCGTAACCGGCACCGTAGCCATAGCCATAGCCGCCGTAGCCCTTATGCTTCTTGAGTTCGATGCCGTTCAGGATGATCATCATGTTCGGGAACTGCTTGCTGTTCTTGAGTTCCTGCAGGTCAGGCAGCATCCGCTTGTCCACCACGCCGGAACGGAGGATGAACACACTCACGTCGGCAAAACGCTTGAGGATGGTCGCATCCGCCACGATACCGGCAGGGACGGCGTCGATGAGGATGAAATCATAACGATCCTTAAGGACATCCATAATCTCGTCCAAACGCTTGCTCGCCAACAGTTCAGCCGGATTCGGAGGCAGAGGGCCGGAAAGGATGGTATCCACGCCCGGAGCAACGATGTCGTGGGAAATGATCTCATCGACATTGTTCGTCTTGCCGGAGAGATAATTCGAGAATCCGACTTGCCGCCTGGATGCGATATTGTGCGTCAAGGTGCCCTTGCGAAGGTCAAGGTCCAGAAGGACGACCTTCTTCTCCACCATGGCAAGGCTGGCCGCCAGGTTGGTGGTGAGGAATGTCTTACCGGAGCCTTCCATCAGGGACAGGAACAGGTAACTGGTCGCTTTCTGGCCAGGAACGCGCGTGAAATCAAGATTGCTTCGGAGAATTCGGAATGCCTCCGTAAGCGTATCTCGTCCCTTGTCGGCCACAACGATATTGCGATCATCCTTCTTGTCCTTCGAAGGAATCTCACCCAGCACAGGGATATCGGTATATGCCTCCACATCCTTGCGGAAACGCACCTTGGTGTCCAGCAGGCGACGGAGGAGGAAGATCAATACAGGGAGAAGCAGACCGATCAGGACGCCCAGGAGCACATTCTTCTTCATGTCCGGGGAAATCGGAACCGCGTTGACGCGCGCCTTGTCGATAACCTTGGCATTACCAACCAGTGAAGGCTGGCTGATGAGCAGTTCCTCCCGGCGGCTGAGCAAGTTCACATACAACTGTTCCTTGATACCCTGGACGCGGGAAATGTTGTCGATATAGAGTTGACCGGAAGGGACCTCGCGAATCTTGTCCGCGGCAACTTGGCTGAGGGCCTGCACACCGCCGATCCGCTGCTGCATGGAACCGATGTAAGTCACCAGCAACTGACTCAGATTGCTCTTGAGTGTGGACATCTGCAGCAACATATCCTGGACAATCGGGTTGTTCGTCGTTCCGGACTCCCTATATTTGTCCATCTTCAGGACCAGTTCGTTGAACTGGCGGATAGTGCTCTTGATATGGTCGTCATTGATGTTCACCGTCACCGGGAACAACTTGTTCTCCGTGTTGGAAGAAACAAGTTCCAGCAGATACTGAGCATGGGAAATCTGGGCATTGAGACGCTCCATCTCCTCCTTGCTCTCGATGCTCTGGTTCAGGTAGGAACGGCCATAATCATTCAGGTTCAGGATCTGGTTCTCCCGCTTGAAACTGGCAATCTGCGATTCCTTGGCGCCCAAGTCCCTGTCCAACTGAGAAATCCGGTCATTGATGAAGTCGGAGGTCTGACGGATGATCTCCTTCTTCTCTTCAATTGTATTCTCGTTGTAAACAGCAATCATTTCATTCAGGATATCCGCCGCGCGCCTGGGTGAAGTATCGTTCAGAGAGAAATTGATGATTCCGTCGGAGGTGCTGTTACGACTGACATGCACCTTGCCACGGTATTTCTCGGCAACCGCCCTGATGTTCTGGTGCCGGACCGTGATGGGGTTATTGTAATACAAATCCCGGAGTGCCCAAGTCGGCATCACGGATATCCGCCCCAGACTGGTGGACACCGTATCGCCCAGATGGCCCTTTACCGGTTCGAATTCATCAACCTGGAGAACGAAGGTGGAATCTTTATCAATGGTGATGACGGCCGTTGCATTGTCTTCATCGTTCAGGTCCAGCATCTTGACATTGATCGGAGATTCACCGTAAAGATCCTTCTGGCGCTTGACCAACTTGGTCTGGCAAGTATAAGAAGTACCCAGATCCAGCCGTTTCGCCACCTCCAGCATCGGAGTCTCCGAACGAAGGACGATGATTTCGTCATTGATGGCGTTCATCGTGATGGCAACGCGCCGGTTGGTGATGCTTTCCAGGGTTGAGATTCCGCTTTCCAGCCGGCTGCGGGTGACAGATGTCAGCCGGACCTTGGCATGGCTTTCATAGATACGGTCCTGCCTGTCACTCCGATAAAAGGCGATGCCGCCGAATACCAGTGCACATAAGAGAAGCCAATGCAGGTTTCGGACGACGGTAAAGAATATATCCTTCCCGGAAAGGGCGTTGGCGTCTTTTTTCTCGAGAAAGGAGAGATCGCTATCTTGACTATTGTTGGCCATAGTTCATTATTGCTTGTTGGAATTCAGATACGCACGGATGGCGAAATAGGTGGCAGACAAGGACGCAAGGGAAGAAATTGCGGACATAATTGTACCAAACTGACTGTAGGACTGCTGGAAGGTACGATAGCCCGTATTCCGGGTAATGATGAAATCGTTCTGCTGGAGCATGAAGAACGGGTCGTCATACACCTTGGATGAACGGGGATCCAGATAGCGGGAGACCATCTTTCCATCGACTTCACGGACAACCATGATCTTATCCCGATTGGTATAGACGTTCATATCACCGGACAACGCAAGCGCCTCCAGGAACGTACAGCGCTCATTGGAAATGTTGATGGCTTTTCCGCCATTGGCGCCCAGGAAGAAGATCTTGTAACTACGGAACCGTACCAGCACGAAAGGATCGCTGATGTAACCACCGGAAATGAGCAGGTCCTTGACTTTCTCCTGGAGTTTCAGCCGTGTAAGACCCGCCGCATGAATCTTTCCAAGCACCGGTAATTCAATGTCTCCATACACATCCACGAGATAGGCGATACCAGTGCTCATACTATAGTTGACATTGGTCGTATTCCGCAGATTGAACGGCCGTGCCAACTCCGAGTCGAAACTGGTGATGATGACATCCAACTCGTCATAAGGGCAGATGACCGCTTCGAACTTGTCTTCCAACGCGATCTGTGTCTCATGCTGCATATCCTGCAGATAAGCCACTTTTCTATTGGTTACACAAGAAACCGCTGACACGGCAGCCAGCGCGATGACGATACCCGTCCGGATTATTCTTTTGCTGTTCATAGTCGGCAACATTATTCAACCTGCAAAGTTACATAAATTATTTCAACTTTTCTACAATTCTGGGACATGCTTTTCCATCTCCGTAGGGATTAACGGCGTGACTCATCGCCTCATAGTGTTCCCGGTCATCCAGCAAAGCAGAAACCTCGGCCATTATCTTGTCATAATCCGTACCCACCAGACGCACCGTACCGGCATCCAAAGCCTCCGGCCTTTCTGTCGTGTCACGCATCACGAGCACCGGCTTCCCAAGTCCCGGCGCCTCCTCCTGAATGCCACCGGAATCCGTAAGAACGATGTAACTCCGGGACATCAGATACACGAAATCCAGATAATCCAACGGCTCGATGAAGAATAGATTCTTCCCTCCGTCATTCCGGGCTTGACCCGGAATCTCATCCCCAAACACCTCCCGAATCGGCTTCCGCACATTCGGATTCAAATGCATCGGATACACGAAATCCACTTCCGGATACTTCCGGGCCAGATCCCGTATCGCCGTGCACATGCTGATGAACCCTTCCCCGAAATTCTCACGCCGATGACCGGTTATCAATACCATCCTTCTGTCATCCTGAGGGAGCGAAGCGACCAAAGGATCTTCCGGCGCATATCCCTTCTTCATCACATTCTCCACAACCCAATGCAACGCATCGATAACCGTATTCCCCGTCACCGTGATCTTCTCTTCAGAAACCCCTTCATCCAGCAGATTCTGCCGGCTCAAAGGTGTAGGTGCGAAATCATACTCCGCAATCCTTCCCGTCACCTGCCGATTCATTTCCTCAGGCCAGGGGCTGTACAGATTATGCGTCCTCAGACCGGCCTCCACATGACCAACAGGAATCTGGCGATAGAACGCCGCCATGGCTGAGGCCATGGAGGTGGTCGTATCCCCGTGAACCAAAACGACATCCGGCTTGACGGTATCCAGGATATCCCGCATCCCGACCAGCACACGGGCGGTCACGTCGTACAGGTCCTGGCCCTGTTTCATGATATTCAAGTCATAATCCGGCTTCACATCGAAGATCTGCAGTACCTGGTCCAGCATCTCCCGATGCTGTCCCGTCACGCAAACCACGGTTTCAAACTCTTCCGGATGCTTCTGGAACTCCTTCACCAGCGGGCACATCTTGATGGCCTCGGGGCGAGTTCCGAAAACTAATAAGATTCTTTTCATTTGTGTTTTACCTTAAACAGTCTTCCAAGGGTCTTGTGGAAACACCACGCGACTCCAATTACGATCGCTGAACAAACCAAGTAAATAACGGCAGCCGGGAGTTCGATTCCGGCCTTGGAATATAACAAGGAAAGCAGTATAATTACAATAATCTGAACGACATAAATCTCGTATGATATATCTCCCATCCAGTCCAGGAACTTGATTTCCAGATTTGGGACGGGAGAATGTGCCTGTTGTGTCATAATGATGACAAAGGCGAGGAAGGCAATGAACTCCACCCTGATCGGGGCAGGAACCAGACGGGCATACAACCCGGAGCCTAAAAACAACAGCCAGGCAATTAAGCCCAGCCAGGTCGCACCCTTCAAGTAATCAAGAACTGGATTCCCTTTCCTCATGAGCAATCCGGCCCAAACTCCGGCAAAAAGGATGTCCAGGCTGGTCACAGTCACGAGGTGATAAACCACCGAGTCCGTGCCGGAAAAGACTCTCAATGCCAGTTTGAGCAAAAGCCAGGCAATCGCAATGACCGCTGCACCATACACCCGCTTGTTGTCTTCCAGTAACGCATAGAGAGGGAAAAGAACATAGAACAATACGATTGTTCCAATGAACCACAGGTGCACCAGTGGCAGGATTCCAGTATGGCTACAAAAAGGGATTTGAGGCACCAGGAACAAATAGTACCAAAGGCGGGAATTCAAAACTTCTTCCGAGCGGCCCAAGACCACAAAAATCAGGACCGATATGAACGCATAAGAATAATAGAGCGGTAAAATCCTCCGTGCTTTCTTTCGGTAATAGGACAGGACGTCACCTGTCTGATCAATCCGGTATCCGGCCAGAATCCCGCTGATAAGAAAGAAAACATACGCACAGCATTCAGGAAGAGGGAGAGAAGTTATCTCCCACTGACAGAAATCTCGCTGAGATATGTGTCCCAACAAGATAAACAAGGCACACAATGCCCGGATCCCATTCAGGCCTTTTACACGACTGTTACTCATTCACGCTTTCTCTACCATGATAAACTTCCTCCAACATCTGCCAGCCGATGTTCAATCCAAAATGATTCGGGTCGGAGAAATTCTTCCAATCCAACGTAATATCCTCCCTTCCTGAAAAATCGTACACATTTTCCTCTCCGAAAACCGATTGAAGAATATGCAGGTCATCCTCCGTAATCGACGGGTATTTGTACCCGTATGCCGGAGTGACGATAATCCTGTAATCCGTCTCCTTCCGGTCAAAGACACTCTTGATATGATGCAGAGCACCGATCAAAGAGTCGTCAATGACAGATTCCCCGACCGGAATGGAGACATAAGGATTGTTCACATAATCCTTCATGAACACCGATTTTGCCTTCCGGCTCAAATTCCGCATATTATCCTTCGCTGGCGGTTGGCTCAAATCCAACTCCTTATTCCCCTTTTCCCAATCATTCGAAACCGGGTCGAAGTTAATCCTTGGAGGAGCGGAACTCCGCCATTTCTTGACCGCCCGCCTCCACTCCGAAGGTTTCTGTATGAAATCAAAGAGCAAAACCGACTGAAAAACCCATTCTGGCTGATGAGAGAATCTCGGGTCTTTAATCGACATTGCCTGATGAGGCAGTTGAGGTCTGGAAAAAGTCAGGGGGATGTCGACAAGAATCAAGACATTATCAAGCGGATAATGATGCTCGTCAATATAAGTGACCTTCTGATCGATTCCGGTGATGGTCTCACCCCAGGCTTGAAACAAAAACTGGCTGGAACCCTCTGGCAGATAGGTCAACCACTGATAGGTATTGATTCCCCCACATCTGGAACTGCCGAAAACATACGAATCGTACTGATACTCCGGATAATTTTGGACAAACAGTTCCGATGAAAGATAGTCCCGGTTGGTATCATCGAAATAAGTCAAGGAGAAAGGCCGCAGCGTTTTATAGGGGTCTGTCACGAAATAGACCGCAGCCAACAACAGCAGCGGCACGAATAACAGGATAGCGATATTCTTGAGAAAACGGCCCATCGTCAGAACTGGAAATAGATGAATGATTGACTGTGGGCGGAAAATTCAAGGATGACCAGGATCAGCAGATAACTGGCAACGATGGATACCCACTTCGGCATACCGGCGAAATCCCATGCGAACCGTTTGTCCTTGAAAAGCCATTCCACGACCAGCATCAGCAGAATGAACAAGACCGCCTTTTTGGTGCCGACATAGAGGAACGGCATCGAGAACAAACTGGAATCACAGATCCGCGAAACATAAGTCCAGGCCTGGCCGATGTTTTCCGCCCGGAAAATGATCCAGCCGATGGTAACCAGGAAAAAGGTCAGCAGCATCTGCCCCATCTCTTTAAAAGACGGAAGCAAACGCCCCTCCGCAACCGTATTCCGGTACTTCCGGTTCTTTCCCATCAGAATCAATGGAAGGAACAGCAAGGCATGAAAAGCACCCCAAGCAATAAAAGTCCAGTTAGCCCCATGCCAGAAACCGCTCAGGAGGAAAATGACGAACGTGTTGCGGATAATCTTCGCTTTCGAGCATCGGCTGCCCCCCAGGGGGATATAGACATAATCCCGGAACCAGGTCGTCAAAGAGATGTGCCAACGACGCCAGAACTCCGCGATATCCCGGCTGAAATAAGGGACATTGAAGTTCCGCATCAACCTGATTCCAAACAATTTGGATGTGCCTATGGCGATATCGGAATAACCGGAGAAGTCCCCATAAATCTGGAAGGCGAAGAAAATCGCGGCAAGCAGCAGCGTACTCCCGCTCTGCGTCTGGTAAGTGGAGAAAACCTGATCCACATAGACAGCGCAGTTATCGGCCACCACCATTTTCTTGAACAGCCCCCACAGAATCTGCCGAAGACCATCCACCCCTTCTTCGTACTTGAACGTACGCGCCGCCCCGAACTGCGGCAACAAATTCGTCGCCCGCTCAATCGGGCCGGCAACAAGTTGCGGGAAGAAACTGACGAAGGCGAAGAACTGGACGATATCGCGGGTGGGTTCCAACTTTCCACGATACACATCAATGGAATAACTGAGCGCCTGGAAAGTATAGAAACTGATGCCAACCGGCAGGATCACCTTCAGCAGCAATCCGTCCGTTTTCCCACCGAGGAACGCATCTGCAAAAGAAGTGACAAAGAAGTCGTAATACTTGAAAACGCCCAGAATCAGCAGGTTAAGGACGATATTGACGACATTGACCGCCTTCGCTTTTCCAGGAGTCTCCTTGTACTTATCAATGAGAAGCCCCGCCCCGAAACTACACGCGGAAGTAAATGCTATCAAGAACAAGAATCGCCAGTCCCACCATCCGTAAAAGATGTAGGACACCACCACGATGAAGAGGTTCTGCAGTTTCAGGTTCTTCTGGAAGACGAACCAATAGAGCAGAAACACGATCGGCAGGAAGATGGCGAATTCTATGGAGTTGAAAAGCATCCCTATATCTTGTTCAATGAAATCAAATCTTCAACGAGTGCCTTGGAGAACTTCCGGGCCGCATCGGAATTCAGATGCACCGATACGACGAAATTGTTCTTGTCATAGCACTCCGGGGTGTCGGTATAATCGAGATACACACATCCGTATTTCTCCGCGACCTGTTCAAAATAGGCCCGCGCATCTTCATAGCCCATCAACTTCGTCCGAGCCTCCGCATAAAAGGGGCTGTTGACCAGGATGACTTGGATGGAATCAGCCTGGCATTGGGCCAGGAAACCCTCCAGCAAGGATTTTCCCTCGGCAGACAAGGTCACCTGTTCCGTTTTCATCCGTTCCAGTTCCGAACCGTTCCAGCGCCCTTTCTCCGGCAGGAAGCCTTTGTAGGAAGGCCGGGATGCATAATGCTTGAGATGCAATGCTTCCAGCAAACCGTTTTTGATAACCTGCTGATATCCGAAGAACCGATACAGAGGAAGATTCAAATCGAGAAATCCATACCCCGCTTCCCGAAGCGCCTTTCTCATGGCCTTGTCATAGACAAGCGGGAAAAACTGCTCGGACTCATGCTGGTGCCTGATGTCCTGCATGACCTGGATGGTCAGGTAATCGATGTTCTGGATAATCAGGTCCGGTTTCCGGTTATGCTCCCGATACAACTGATACTTTAGCAACTGGGCATTGATGGGATACCCGCCGATGCTGATATTGAAAGACCGTTTCTGGCTGAGCGAGTCAATGACCCGCGTATCAAAATGGGATTTCCCCCTGGAGTTTCCCATGATCAGGATGTCATTGTCCATACCGCCTTTCAGCATGGCGCTGTAATCCTGGAAACGGTAGTCGTCCATCTTCAGCACCCCCCGACAGATCAACCGGTCCAGACCGAAAGCCAAGACCAGCACCAAAACGGCAAACCCCAGAAACTTCAGCAGGAACCTTTTCATCAGAACTGGAAGTAAATGAAATTGACCGCATGACCGCCGAAAGCGAACGTCAGGAACAAAACCGCCAGATAGGCGGCATATCTGACCACTCCCCACTTGATACCGGACAGGTCAAAACCATGTTCCTTGTCCCTCTGGAACCACTCCACAAGCAGCATGATAACAATCGCAACCGCGAATCCCGTTACGCCGGACGCATCCGGACGGGAGAACAACGACGTGGAGCAAATGCCCTTCAAATAGTTCCATGCCTGCCCGATACTGTCCGCTTTGAAGATAATCCAACCGACCGTAGCCAGAAAGAAGGTCAGGAGCATCTGGCCAAATTCCTTCAAGGACGGAAAAAATCTCCCTTTAGCAACGGTGTCCCTGTATTTCCTGTTCTTCCCCATCAGGATGAGCGGTAAAAACAGGAAGGCATGGAAGGCGCCCCAGGCGATGAATGTCCAATTCGCGCCGTGCCAAAGACCGCTGAGCAGAAAAATCACGAACGTATTTCGGACGATCTTCGCCTTCGAACACCGGCTACCGCCCAGCGGGATATACACATAATCACGGAACCAGGTCGTCAGGGAGATGTGCCAGCGGCGCCAGAATTCCGCGATGTCACGGCTGAAGTACGGCATGTTGAAGTTCTTCATCGTCTTGAAACCGAAGAGTTTTCCCGTGCCGATGGCCATGTCCGAATATCCCGAGAAATCGCCATAGATTTGGAAGGCAAAGAAGATGGCGGCCAAAAGCAACGTGCTGCCGCTCTGCGTCTGATAAGACGAAAAGACGCGGTCCACATAGACCGCACAGTTGTCGGCAATCACCATTTTCTTGAACAGACCCCATAGAATCTGGCGCAGCCCATCTACGCCCGTTTCATAGTCGAAGGTCCGGGGCTTTTCCAGTTGCGGCAACAGATTCGTCGCCCGCTCGATCGGGCCAGCCAGCAACTGGGGGAAGAATCCTACATAAGCGCAATACTGGATGACATCCCGCGTAGGTTTCAGTTTCTCCCGATATACGTCGATACTATAACTCAACGCCTTGAACGTGTAGAAACTGATGCCGACAGGAAGGATTACTTTCAGCAACAAACCGTCCGTCTTCCCGCCGAGGAATGCATCCGCAAAGGAGGTAACAAAGAAATTGTAATACTTGAATACCCCCAGAATCAGCAGGTTGATGACGATGTTCAAGAGATTGGCCGTCTTCGCCTTCCGGGGTGTATCCCGGTACTTTTCAATGGCCAGTCCGCTGGCATAACTGAACAACGACGTAAAGGCCAGCAACACCAGAAAACGCCAGTCCCACCATCCATAAAAGACGTAGGACGCCACCACGATGAAGAGGTTCTGCAGTTTCAGGTTCTTCTGGAAGACGAACCAATAGAGCAGAAACACTATCGGGAGGAAAATGGCGAATTCGATGGAGTTGAAAAGCATCCTATGCTACATTTCCTGAATTGACGTAATCAATGATGCTTTGGAGTATTACGTGGGAGGCCTTCCCGTCTCCGAACAGGGGCGGGAAGCAGACATCATTCCCTGAGAGAGTGCTGTAAGCACTGATTATCCTTTCATAATCCGCATCGGCGAGGATGCCTGCATGATAATCGAGTATCTCAACCCACTCCGTTTCCGGGCGGAGTATAACGCAGGGCTTTCCGAAGAAAAACGCTTCTTTCTGGACTCCGCCACTGTCGGTCATGACTACTCTTGCATTCTTTTCCAAGGTCAGAATGTCGAAGAAGGATGCCGGTGGTATGATGTTAATCTTGCCGGAGAGTCCCGAAGGAAGGTACTTCTTTGTCCTTGGATGCAGGGGAAGCACGATTGGGATATCATTCTCTTCAGCGACTCGTGAGAGCGCGCGGAATATACTTTCAATCCTTTCCGGATTGTCGGTATTGAAGTCCCTGTGGATAGTAGCAAGGATGTAATTCCCGGAACTGACATGACAGTCGCTCAGAATCGTGCTCTTCTTTTCAGCCATTTTGCTGAAATACAGGGCATTGTCATACATGACATCTCCCGAGTTGACAACCAACCGCCTTTTCCCACCTTGAAAAACGGCTTTCGATGCGTTCATACCCTCAGAAACAAGGTTGTCATAAGCCGTCTTGGTAGGAGCAAACAGTATGGAGGAAAGGTGGTCGCAAACGATTCTGTTCTGTTCCTCGGGCATGCTCATGTTGTAGGACCGAAGTCCAGCCTCAACATGAAACACCGGTACTAGTAATTTGGCTGCGGCTACAGCGCCGGCAAGCGTGGAATTGGTGTCACCGTAGAGAATAATACCGTCGAAATGGTCTGACGTGAGCACCTTTTCAATGCCGTCAATCATTTTTGCAGTCTGCACCCCATGTGATCCGGACCCGACTCCAAGATTATAATCCGGCGTAGGAATACCGAGTTCGTCAAAGAACACTTGGGACATGTTCGCGTCATAGTGCTGACCGGTATGCAGGATCCTTTCTTCGATCTTGTCCTGGAAATTCTCTCTGATCGCCCTGGAAATCGCCGCCGCCTTAATGATCTGCGGCCTGGCTCCGATAACTGTGAGAAGTCTTATCATAAAAAAGGGGGTTATTTTTCCAAAAGGTCTGCAATGTACCTGTTGGTGTCGCCGACTGACTTG
>JAEEGJ010023678.1_pt1 | contig 12851 bp, 17 predicted proteins | sample 8958761 | NCBI WGS metagenome assembly JAEEGJ01 (sample SAMN16246546, study PRJNA631951) | gut metagenome | biome: gut microbiome; feature: rumen; material: RS-attached | host: Bos | place: Iran: Karaj | collected 2018-10
CATATTTAAAGAGTCCTTTGCCTTTCGTACTCTCATGGATGGGCATAGGCAGATAATCAGTATTACGATAGTAATCGATGTCAGGTAGGTTGGTTGAGCAGATGCCAACGATGATAAAGCGTTTACTATCGTCCTGACTTGTGGGGCAAGCTAAATCTAATGCACAATGCACGAAATCGAACTTAGAACGTTCTTGCGAGTCGAACACATACATGACGTCAAAATCTGTGGCGTCATATTCATCGTAGCCCTCAGGGGTATAAATGAGTACCTGGCGTTCGTGGTTGAAATACTGAGACTTCATAGAGAGGTCTGTAACTCTTGCTACGGGCTGAGCCACAGCAAAGACTGCCGCAAAAAGCAGCGTGATAGAGAATACAAACTTTTTCATTTTTCAGATAACTACTGCTGTTCCACTTGTTGCTACCATGAGCATCGAGCCATTGGCTCCGACGGTCTCGTAGTCGATGTCGATGCCTACGATGGCATTGGCTCCCATGGCCTGAGCACGCTGCATCATCTCCTGTATGGAGGTGTCCTTGGCTTCGGCAAGTACTTTTTCATAAGCACCAGCACGACCTCCTACGATGTCGCGGATGCCGGCAAACAGATCCTTGAACATGTTAGCACCGATAATGGTTTCACCTGTCACTATACCCTTGTACTCGCGGATAGTGTGACCTTCAATTTGTGGGGTTGTTGAGAGTATCATTTATATTACAATTTTAATATGGTTATATCGCTGAAAATCAATAACTTATCGTTAAAAGAAAAGCCGCTTCAAATGTAACGAGGGACAAAATAAGGACAATTGACACACCATTACTTATTTGTCGTGGCTCTGTGTTTGCAAAGGTACAAATATTGCGCCATTCTGTAAAATTTATAAGGTTAAAAAATCATATTTGCTAAATAGTTATATTGCCTACCATGTGCCCTGTAGGGCCTCATCCGTCAGATCGTGGGACTGTTGCCCCGTATGGCTTCACCGTGTGCCCTGTAGGGCCTCATCCGTCAGATCGTGGGACTGTTGCCCCGTATGGCTTCACCGTGTGCCCTGTGGGGCCTCATCCGTCAGATCGTGGGGCTGCTGCCTGGTATGGCTTCACCATGTGCCCTGTAGGGTTTCAATAAAAACAGACGCAACCCCGTATAAAAGAATTACGCCCATCTTTGATATATAGATTACAGACACAAAACAAATTCTTTAAAATGGGGGTGCTATCCTCACGGACTGCACGCCCTAACAATGGAAAAATTTATGATTTCACGTTGAATCGCGTCGTATGAATAAGTTTACATATTCTTCGCATATTGTTTAATTGCGTCCTCTTGAATATTGGGCTTTAACATTACCTTTCCTTTCTCCACTTCAAAGAAAGTATAAAACGCTGCGAGTGCACCCGGATAGTTTGTACCATATATTTCGTTCGTTAGGTCTGCAAACTGTTTTAGTTTATCCAATAGTGCAATTTCTTGCGGGGTCTTAGCATATACGGCACAGGCTTCTATTATCGTTTCTTCATCAAAACAAAGTTCATTATCTGTAAGTTTAAACCAGCCGCTTTGATTCTTCAGCATATTAACATCAAAAGATAATTTGCTAAACTCTTCAACCTTGCTTTTGATATTATCTTTTATGCTCTCCACTCCTTTCGACTGCACCCGCAGTAAAGACGCTTTGTGGGTCACTAATTCTCTTTGGGTCTTTTCCTTTTTATCTTTGTTATAAAAAGTTGTCTCTTCAGCAAGAATAGCTTCACAGGCTTTAATTTTGCTTATGTATTGAGCCTGGGCCGTCTCGTTATCTCGTTTCTGACTTCTAATAGGCAAGCTATTATTAATAACTTCCATAAGAGCGGATTCAAACTCTTTTTCTTTTTCCTGGTAAAGCTGCGTGTACTTAGTGGGCGGTATATATCCCCCATTTACGTCTCTCATAATGAGGGTGTCAATAAACAGGCTTTTAATATCTTTCCCCACATAACTTACCACGCTTTCAAAAGTCACTTCAATATTTAGTTGCTTCATAAGTGGGATTATCCACGTATTCACAATACTAAGTTGCTCGACAAAACGGGCCTTAAGCATATCTTCCCTATCCGTGTTCCTGTTTACAAAAACCCTGTCAGCGGGCTTTTTATTACTCGATAATATTCCCATACTGATTATTATTTTAATAACGTTTCTGCAATTCTGACTTTGTTCCTGATCTCTTGAATTTCTTCGGCCTTTGTTTTCTTCTTCGCCTGGTTATTAATATGGCCTGTACGCTCCCGGATTTCTCGGATTTCGCGGGCTTTCTTTTGCGCCTTGCGTTCCTGGGCTTCACGGGCTTCTACTGACGTATCGGGATATGCGGGCTTTGTCGTGATCGTAAAATCATAAACGCCCGTCATTTTCAAAACGTAACAAGTAACTTGCGTAACTCCGTTTACTTTCTTTTCCTCGCGTCTTACGTATTCTTCATCATAATAATATGCTCCGAAAATAAAGCTACACCCGGTAATGTCTCCGCGTCTTACCAGTTCTAAGGCTTCGTCGCCATTCGGACTGTTTGGCGCGTCAAACTCAAAGAAAACGCCTTTGTTGTCGATCCTATAGGATAGTGTGCCCTCGCCCTTATTGCTTCGTGCCAAAACGATTTCGCGGTTATGGTACATTGTCATTAGAATATCACAGCCGTCCAATAACTCTTTTGTTACTGCACACGGCTTTATAACTTCACGTTCTTCGTAATGATCATCTTTGTCTAAAATAACTGATGGTACATTAAACATGATCGCGTAACCGCAAATCTTACGGCTTGGGGCTTCGCCTGGGGCTGATTCCCTTACAAACAACTTTCCGGGTGTCTGTATCTCCCTTTTTACTAATTCGTTCTCGCTTGCCATAATCAATATATTTAATTACTATTTTTCCATAATATATAACATCGTAATAACGCCAAACAATATATAAGCATAAGGGCCGCAACACACTTAAGGCCAAAAATACGCCCAATATAAAAATGGACTACAAAAGATAACGCAAAAATAATTACCTCGCGCCAACCAAAAGCAAGCCGTTTTGTATTTCTAATTTTCATAATCTGCATAATTCAATAATTTAGTTCAAACTTTGTTGCTGTTTTATCCGTGGGGTGTATAATATGCCAATCTTCGTCAACCAATGGCAAAATAACACCTCTATCTTTTGCAATCTCAATTATTGCCCTGGTACGGCTGTTTACTTCTGTTAGTTCCGTTACATCTGTATGGCTCCGCTTATCGCGTATAACTTCCGTAATTTTTCCATTGACAACACCTAACGTTATACATTCATTGGGCTTTAATATGAAATCGCCTACGGCTTCTTTTTCTTCGTCTGGACGTTTCGGCCATTGCCTTATAATTTCCGCTTCCTGGACCCTGCAAGCGATATACTTATTTGTTAGTATAACGTTCTCAAAACCATTTGGCGCGTTCTGATCTTTTATCTCTTTTAGAATAGCCAATTTTTTACGGCCTACCATTGCACGCATACGGGTATAATAATTTAATTTCCGCTTCTGCTGCCGTTCCTGGTTTCCCGTTGTCTTTTGCTTCTGTTCCATATTCTCAAATTATACCATTTTACTTTTTACGCTTTCGGGTGTTCCAAACAATACCGGGCTGCGTTGGCTTGCATCTGCGCCATTGATGGCACTTCGACAAATTTGGCCTGTTTCCATTCTTCTAAATCCGCTAACCTAAATCGTACAAACCTTGCACCATATTTGAGGTGTGGGATTTTCTTAAAATGTACCAACTTGTACAAATAACCTTTCTTGTACCCTAAATAATCTGCTGCCTGTTCCATTGTCAGCAAATCCGTTTCTTTCGTAATAGTACCTTTTGTTTCCATAACTTGTTTAATTTAATAGTTTCTATCTTTTGGGTGCAAAGTTAGGTCAAAATAAAGATACTTAGGTAAAAAGTAAACCCACTTGCACCCCACTTGTGGGGTAAAATCTTTGTCGGGCTTCGTCTGTCAGATCGCGGGGCTGTTGCCTGGTGTCGCTTCACCATGTGCCCTGTTCTATCCCGTTCCGTCACGTTCCATGCTGTTCCATGCTGTTCTATCCTGTTCTATCCTGTTCTATCCTGTTCTATCCCGTTCTATCCCGTTCTATCCCGTTCCATGCTGTTCCGGTCCTGTTCTATCCTGTTCTATCCTGTTCTATCCCGTTCTATCCCGTTCTATCCTGTTCCATGCTGTTCCATGCTGTTCTATCCTGTTCTATCCTGTTCTATCCCGTTCTATCCCGTTCCATGCTGTTCTATCCTGTTCTATCCCGTTCCATGCTGTTCTATCCTGTTCTATCCTGTTCTATCCTGTTCTATCCTGTTCTATCCTGTTCCGTCCTGTTCTGTACCATTGCCCCATTTTGTCATTTTTAACGCTCGCTTACTTACTTATTCCAAAAAATATTTGTATCTTTGCAGCAAGAATAAGGCTTTGAGTATGGAAAAGGTATATTCACATTCACGCTGGGCTGCTGTATCGCTGCTGTCGCTCATCATAGCTGCTGTAGCTTTCGTTATACCTTGCCCGGTTCTTACAATCGTATTAGTGCCTGTTTCTATTATTACCGGGGTCATAGCACTAAGCAAATATATCAATGTCCTTGATAGTTCCAAAGGTAGTATTTTTGATGATTACGGCTATTGCTAACTAACTGATATTGTATGATGAAACTAAAGGATTATATATGTTTCGCCTGTATGGTCATAGCCGCAATTTCATTTTTCGTAATGATATGGGGCTTGTTCATACATACTACCATTTACGGTCTCGTGGCCATGTGGGTTTTCTCTTTTTTCTTCCCATTGGGAATTTTCATAGGTATTCCCGATGATGACGATAAAGGAATCATTGACTATAGCCGAAGACTCGGCCTTTAAACAACAAACATCATTTCCTCGTGCTCTCCAATAGTGCCTCAAACTGGGTGTATAGGTCTTTACTCTAAATGTTAAAACCTTGCTAAATATCGCTTGTGAGCGTGCTTTGCTTGCTTCGCTTATACCTAACGGGCCTATGTTCTTTCATGCTCTGTGTGGGCTTTTAATTCGGTTTTGCTGTGTATTCTTTCCGGGTGCTTACCGTTGTGCTATCCGTGCATCTGTATAAAAGATCGTTAAAAGTTAGCATTATGGGAAAAATATGACTATCTTTGTACCGACAAACTTTATAGGTCGTATGGCAAAGCGTAAAACGTTACATATCCCCTGGGGGCTGATCGCCTTGCTGTCATTCGTTGTAATGATGGTTTCTTTTGCCATACCTTACCCGCCTTTAGTAATTGCACTAATACCCGTTTTCCTTGTTTCCTGTGCTGTGTCTTTCAGTCATTGGATTTCATTTCTTAAAAATGCGTCAACAAATCCGTTTGATGATTACGGATATTGCTAACGCTTCATTTGTCGCTTACTGATCCCGGCTTAATTCTGCTGCTAATAATGCGCCTTTTTCCGTTACCATTGTTTCGGGATCGGGGTAAATCCCTAACCTGGGCAAATCGAGCCTATCAGCGTCTAAGCAAATATCTATTGTTGTGTTTCCTGTCTGCCTGGGGCTTTCATGCAATTTGCAGGCGTCTTTTAATAGCTGTATCTCTACATCTGAAAAATCGGCTAAATATATAGGTCTGATCCTGTCTATTAACTCTGCTGTTCTCTCCCCGTGTCCTGGATCGCTTTCGCTGTCGTTTCGCTCTATATCGTGCAAATACGCAAACGCGGCTATAACAAACGGATTTGCACCCGGTATGTATAACTTTTGGCCATTTTCGGCCACTCTGTCGAAATGTTCCAAACCATATACTTTAAGCCTATAAATCGGGCGTTGACTTTTGCAAAACTCCCTTAGTGGTGTTATATCAAATACACCTTCTTTGGGCTGTAACAAAACGCCTGTTAGTTCTGCAATCTTTATAACGCTGAAAATAAAAGCGGTTTTTGTCCCGTCTTTCATCCTTGAAAAACGCACAAAGTCCCTGTTTTCGTAATAGGTGGCAAATCGTACTTTGCAGCCCTTACACCATCCGTTTCTAATAACTTCAATAACGGAATTACCCTCTAAGGTATCGGGCACTTTGAAAATGAAATATAGGCTTTTCGCGTCTGCCTTGCACGCTGCGCCCTCTCCGTTTACGATCCGGGCTAAAGATACAACCTTTTCGGAAAACTCAAAACCTATCGTAAAATCGTAATCTATCCATTGATCGTTTTTTATTGCGCCCGGTTCTATCGTTACAATACCGTTTGTTTCTTCGTCACTCCAAAGCGTTTCCCAATTATCAAACAGGAAAACGCGCAAACCAATATAACACCCTGGCGGGGGTGTTTGGTCTGATTCAAACAAACGGATTTCTATGTTTGTAGTAATCGCTCTGTCTTTGATCCATTTCTTATGTAAATTTTCTCCTTTTCGCATATAGTACCAAATATAAATCTGTTTTCGTATAATTATAATCTTCGCGCGGGTATATGGGCGCGGGCACAAAGTGCCCCAACCCCCACAAGCCTAAAAAATTACTCTCGTGTGAAAAGAGGGTTGGGCGAGGTTTAACCATGTACTATACCGTTTAAAAAACACCCGCCCCACCTGGTATGATCGCCTTTATTCGTCATTTTTTGGCGTTTCCTCTATTATCTCATAATCTGCGAGGTCGTTAAATGTGTTACTAAAGTTATCAAAAACGCTGTCGTAATCGCCTGTGGCTTTATCCAATTGCTCTTTAACCAATCCGGGCAAATCGGCAAAGGTATTTGATTTCTTTGCACCTCTGCCAAATTTCCCTAAATCAAATGCACTATCGTATTTGTCACCTTTGCCGTTATCGGTGGCGGCTTTCTTCTTTCGGTTTTTCCCTTTCGGAATCTGTTGATCCTGTGGCCGCTGATCCTGGGGTTTTACGTTCTTTGCCTGTTGCTCTCGCTGCACATCTAACAAAGCTGCATCACTAATTATTTTCTTTCGCTCTGCTCTCCTGGCTTTGTCCTCTGCTGCAAAATGTCCCTTTTCGTCTTTAAGGCTCTTTAGGCAAATAAGGCTTATAACATCGCGTCCAATATCTTCGCGGTGTCTGCGTTCCACTTTGATAACTCTCCGATAAATAGTATTATCGGCTTTATCGCCCTTTACGGCTACTTCAATATCTAAGCAATCGGGCGCGTCTGCCATCGCTTTTATTAACTGATCCTTTTTCATTGTCTGTTGATGTTTATTCGTTATTACTTTTTTAGGGTGTTACACTTAGTGTTACACTAACGTATTTTTTTATATACGTGCGTTGTTACTTACGTTGTTACTAATATTATATACCTATATTATATATTACTTATTACTTTATTTATTTTATATGATAATAAGTGTAACAAGTGTAACACTATGCCTTTAACCCCTGTGTTTATCAGGTTTTCGGGTGTTACACTTTGTGTTACACTTAGTGTTACACTTTCTCGAATTATCCCCAATTGTAACACCTTTTGCCCTTGCGGGTGTCTGTGGCTGTCGTTCTCTTTTTGATTCCGGCTTTGCCACAATTGGGGTGTTACACTTCTATCTTGGTATGAATTACCCCAAAGTGTAACACCATGTGTAACACCATTAGTAACACTTTCATTTATTTTAAATATCGCTTTCATCATCTTCTATATTTGTGTTTGCGGTGTCTGATTCCGGGCGTTTGTAGTACCTGGATAACTTATTTTTTCCGCTATCCATTTTGTACCCGGCTAATCGTTTTGCCGTGTCTATATATTCCCAATTCAAATTTTTTAGGATTGCGCCTATTTGCCGATCTGTGTATTTATCCAATCTTCTAAATGGGCACTCGCTGCGTATCTCACAAATCGTTATTGTCTCGCGTAATCTGCTGCCCTTTGCTATCGGCTCGGTATCATCGTAATGCACATAATACGCGCGTCTTCTTTCGGGGCTGTAACTCTCCCAATTAGGCCAAATAAGAATATCTAACCATTCTTGCAAATAGTCCCTTAACGGATCGTGTGCGGCTTCTGTAAACTCGCTTTGGATCGCTTTGGCCTGTCTCTCTAATTCCTCACTAAGACAAAGTGTTTCGCCCTGTTCGTAATAATACCGGGCTTCTCTCCATATTTGGGCGCGGGTTTCTGTAAGCTGTTTAGCCCACTTTCCGGGTGTTCCGTTACCCTTTACGGGTACAACCCAAAAACGCCTGTTGCCTGTGGTATCTTTTAAAAAGTTATCATCATTTGTTGACGCAATAAAGATACAATGGCGCGGGTTCTTGGTGCGCTTGCGTGCGTATGCTGCCCGGTAATCGTCCGATTGCCTGGATATTAAATCTTTGATCGCGTCCGTGTCTGCCTGGCGCATACCCTTTAACTCTGGTATCTCTACAATCCATGAGGCCGTTAACGTCTCACATTGTTCTTTTGCTCCCGCTGACAAAGATAAAGAGCCTAACCATTTACCCGCCATCACGCTAATAAATGTACTTTTACCTATTCCTTGATCTCCTTGCAATACTAAGCAATAATCAAACTTACAACCTGGGTCTATCGCCCTGGCTACGGCTGCAACAAAGCATTTGCGGGTAATAGCCCGGTTTAACGCTGTGTCCTCTGCTCCCAAATAGTCAATTAACAGGGTTTCGATCCTGGGCGTTTTGTCCCACTCCCCGGATTCGCCTATAAACTCAATAACAGGGTTAAAACCTCTGCCGGGGCGTTTGTCCGTTGGTTCTATGGCTGTGGGCAATAACATTTTGTCTGTTAACGTTCCAATACTCGTTTTTAGTTGGTATTTGGTTTCCACATATTGAGCCATCAAAGATAGTGCCGTATCGTCAACCTCTCCGGGGTGTGTACCCGCAAATACGCTTTGAGGGTCTGCTATAATGTCTCGTTGTGAAAACAGATCATACCTAACGGCTTTAAAGTTCGGATCGCTTATAACGATCTTTATTCTGTTGTGCGGGGTGTCTTTGATTCGCCCGGCTTTGTCAAAATCGAAATTTGCATTTATGTATTTGAGGTTTCCGGGGGCTTCCTCTATAAACTCAACATCTGCAAAATCGCTTTCGGCTGCTGCCTGTTGCTCCCTGGTTAATAGTGCGCTAACGGCTTTGTCCTTTGCCGCAAACTCTTGCATTTTCAGATAAGAGGGTAGGCGGGTAATATCCGTTACCCGTGTGCCTTCATCCTGTAACCCAAACAAATGGATTCGTACCAAATCGAAAGCGTTGCAAAGCTGCTTACTTGCCGGGTCTGTTTCGTGGTGGCTGTATGCAAATTTGTTTTCGTAGCATACTAACCCGGCTGCAACACTACCCAATTTATACGTATATCTGCCATCGGTGGCGGTGGCTTCGTATTTGTCGGCCAAAAACTTTGCTATTGCTTCCTCTATCGTGTACGCTCTGCAAAATGCGCCTATTAGTCCGGGCTTTTCCAAAGGATCACCCGCCTTTCGTATTTCGTGGGCCACGGCTTCGTTTTCTCTGCTGCCTGTCGGCCATTCGCTCACGTCCTGGGGGTTAACATATTTGCCTAAAACTTCGTCAACATCGAGGGCGTTCCCGTCCTGATACTCAAAAACAAACGTTCCGTCTTTGGGCGTTGACGGCCAATAAAACAGGCGTGGTAATTGGTACGTTGTCGTATCGAATAGGTCTATACCTATCGCGTCCGCTATCTTTCTGCAAATCGGCTCGTATTCCTTTGGCTCAACATTCCGGGAAAACGGAATAACCAAACGAAAACGGGGCTTTTCTGCTGTGTGCTTGTGGGTGCTGTATAACAGGGCCGCAAAGTTAAATTGCATCGTAAAATCATCCCAAACGTTATTTGTCCCGTAATCAATATCGAGAGTTGCCATACTTCGCCAAATAACGTTTTCAGTCTTACGCGTTCCGCCTGACAAATAACCGCCAACAAAACCGCCTACGTCCTTAACGTTGCTTTGTTCGTCACGGGTCATTTTCATATATTCGGCTACGCTTTCATCTGTGCGCCTTGTGTCGCTGCACTTCTTTACGATCTCGCTCCACTTCCACTTTTTGTTTTTCCATTTTTTAGATAAACGGCTGTGGGCTGTGGCTACGTCTAAATCGAAATCGTGGTTTAACTTCAATTCTTCCATATATTGACTATCTTATTACGATATGTTCCGTTTTTGGATCGCCCGGCTGTTTGCCGTTCCTGGCTATCCATTCATCAAGTTCTACACGATTAAAAATAATGCGTCCACCATTGGGCGTGTAATGGGGCAAAACGTTTAACGCTACAAGTTTATAAACGTGCCGGGTCGAATATCCTATATATTCGGCTGCTTCCCTTACGGATAAATACTTTTTATCTTCTAAATTCATACCTTGTTGTATTAATGCGTGTGCAAAGATAGGAATTTAGGAAAAAGAAAAAGTAAATATTTCACCCACTTGCACCCCACTTGTGGGGGCGAATTCTTTCTTTGGGCTTCGTCTGTCGGATCGTGGGGCTGCTGCCTGGTATGGCTTCACCATTTACCCTGTGGGGCTTCGTCTGTCAGATCGTGGGGCTGCTGCCTGGTGTCGCTTCACCATGCGCCCTGTGGGGCTTTGTCTGCTGATCCTGTGGCTGCTGCCTGGTATGGCTTCACTATTTACCCTGTGGGGCAAATTAAAGGGCGCAACCCCCGTATTAAAGGAATTGCGCCCCGTTGTAAGATATGAACATTATGGATAAACAAACTCTTTGAAAAGGGCTGCTATCCTCACGGACTGCACACCCATAATGGAAAAAATTAACTAAAAACCTAAGTCGGTTTGGCGTATGAAGTTTTACATGTTCTTTGCGTATTCTGATAGTGTTTCTTTTTTAATATTTTTGCTTAGTATAACTTTTCCGTTTTCCATTTCAAAGAAAGCACTAAAAGCCACTTGCGCCCCTGGGTATTCCTTACCAAAGATTTCGTTTGTAAGGGCTGCAAGTTGCTTTAGCTTATCCAATAATGCAACCTCTTGCGCTGTGTCTGCATAAACGCCAAAAGTGGCGGCCACTTTTGCCCGATCAAATTGGAGTGTATCACTATCGAGAATAAGGAAACCCGTTGCAAATGACAACAAATGCTTTTCTTCTGCTCCCTGGGCAAAATATACTTTTTCGTCCTCGATCACTCTTTTTAGTTCATTACGGCTGCTTCCCTCGAATTTTGATATATGGTCATACGTTTCGTTAATTTCCTTTTGGGCTTCATTATAACGGGGGCTTTGTTCGCCATATCTAAACATCTCACTTTGTAGGCTACTGATCTTATCATCGTATTTCTTGCGAAATGCTGCCTGGCTCTCCAAAGTGGCTGTGTATCGTCTGCCCTGTTTGATTACCTTTTCTAAGGCTTCATCAAATTCTTTGTTGGCTATGTCTTGCAAACGCTTTAACTCTGCGGGCAAAATGCGTCCATTTGTTTTTTTGCCTATTAGCAAATCTATAAAACGATCGCGGGTATCGCCTTTTTGATAATCTAATATAGTATTGATTGCGATCTCTGCCCCAAACTCTTTAAGTAAGGGAATAATAAAGCTGTTAGCAAAACTAACACCCTTTGCATACTTGTTATAAAAATGCATTTCTGCATCTTCGTTCCTGTTTACAAATACTCTAACAGGCTCTTTCTTATTTGAAAAAAGTCCCATACTGATATTATCTTTAAAAATTGTACATTCTACTTTGCTTTATCTCTTAACTCCCGTATTACCTCGGCTTTTGATTTTTTCTTTGTTTCCGGATATTTAAACCCTATACGCTCCCGTATCTCTCGGATTTCGCGGGCTTTCTTTTGCGCCTTGCGTTCCTGGGCTTCACGGGCTTCTACTGACGTATCGGGATATGCGGGCTTTGTCGTGATCGTAAAATCATAAATACCCGTCATCTTCAAAACGTAACAAGTTACTTGTGTAACTCCGTTTACTTTCTTTTCCTCGCGTCTTACGTATTCATCGTTATAATAATACGATCCGAAAATAAAGCTGCACCCGGTTATATCTCCGCGTCTTACCAACTCTAAGGCTTCATCACCATTTGGGCTGTTTGGTGCGTCAAACTCAAAGAAAACGCCTTTGCTGTCGATCCTGTAAGATAGTGTACCTTTGCCCTTATTGCTTCGTGCCAAAACTATTTGGCGGTTATGGTACATTGTCATTTTAATGTCGCAACCATCTAAAAACTCTTTAGATATTGCGCATGGTTCGATAACTTCCCGCTCTTCGTATTTCCCCTCTTGGTACAATACAACGGATTCAACATTAAACATGATTGCGTAACCGCAAATCTTTCGGCTTGGGGCTTCGCCTGGGGCCGATTCTCTCACAAACAGCTTTCCGGGTGTCTGCAAGGTTCTTGTTACTTCTCTTTTGTTCATACTTCTAATAGTTTAGTTCAAACTTAGTCGCTGTTTCATCGGTGGGGTGTATGATCTGCCAATCTTCGTCAATTAAGGGCAAAGTAACACCCCGATCTTTTGCAATCTCAATTATTGCCCTGGTACGGGTGTTAACCTCTGTCAGTTCCGTTATGTCTGTACGGCTTCGCTTATCGCGTATTACATCCGTGATCCTGCCATTTATAACGCCTAACGTTATACGATCATCGGGCTTTAATTCGTAATCGCCTACGGCTTCTTTTTCTTCGCCTGGTCGCTTCGGCCATTGCCGTATTAATTCCGCTTCCCGGATTCTGCAAGCTAAATACTTATTTGTCAGTATTACGTTTTCAAAACCATCGGGCGCGTTCTGGTCTTTTATCTCTTTCAGAATAGCCAATTTTTTACGGCCTACCATTGCACGCATACGGGTATAATAA
>JAEEGJ010023684.1_pt1 | contig 12848 bp, 6 predicted proteins | sample 8958761 | NCBI WGS metagenome assembly JAEEGJ01 (sample SAMN16246546, study PRJNA631951) | gut metagenome | biome: gut microbiome; feature: rumen; material: RS-attached | host: Bos | place: Iran: Karaj | collected 2018-10
CCTGTAATAAGGTTTTTTTTTGCCCTGAATTATTGCATTTTAGGGGTTAAGATTTCCGATGGACCGTATTATCATGTACGTAAGATGAAACAAGTGTAAACCCGTGCATCCCGTCAGGTCAGGAGGACCTACGGCGGCTAGATGATAAGGAGGTCACAATATGAGCGGAATCGGAGCGGTTGGAGGCGTATCATCCTCCTATTCACCCTATTCAACCATTGCAAGCGGCGGAGCTCTTCAGAGTGCAGCCCAGGACGCATCAGGACTTGCCATTGAGGAGAGGACCGACACCCAGACCAGAGCGCTTGATCAGGGCACCCGGAACATGGGCGATGCCAGATCGGCACTTAATATAGAAGACGGAGCGCTTGAGGGCATAGGCGATTATCTCCAGTCCATCAAGGAGCTGGCAATTCAGGCCAAGAACGATATGCTTGGAGCTGAGGAGCGAGGCTACATCCAGAACCAGATCAACCAGTACATGCAGGGAATCAACGATCTGGCAAACGGAACAACCTTTAACGAGCAGCATCTTCTGGATGGCTCAAGAGGCAACATGACAGTGGCAACTGACGGCAGCGGAAGCACAGCCAATGTCTCTACCTATGACAGTACCGTTGCAAGTCTCGGACTTGCTAATTTCGATGTTACAAGCGGCAACTTCAATCTGGACGATATCGACAACGCTCTTGACACTGTTGCAAGCATGCGTGCCAATACAGGCGCTGAGACCAATCGTATCGATCATGCCATGAACTACAATTCCAAGGCATCTCTTGAACTTAACGGCTATGCCATGGACAGAGAAGAGGATCGCAGCATCAAGGCATTGGGCGAACTCAAGAAGCAGCAGGCTCTTGACCAGTACCAGATAATGCTTCAGAAGAAGCAGCAGGAGGACAAGGCAGCACAGTCCAAACTGTTCTTTGCATAATGCACCATTCGCACAGGCGTGCGTAAATATGGCCCGCAGTCGGGACTGGGCATATCTCAGTTTCGGTTGTGGGCCTTTTTAGTGTCTTAAGTTAATGGCCATGACTTGTGTTAAAATATAAGTGTCTCATGAAATATCACATTTATAGCATCTTTGGCCGCCCAGCGACCATTATATAAGGAGGAAACACATGAAGATTTGGGCACACAGAGGATGCAGCCAGATGTATCCGGAGAATACGCTGACAGCTTTTGAAAAAGCCATGAACATTCCCGGTCTTGCAGGCATTGAACTGGATATCCAGCTTACAAGCGACGGGGAGCTTGTGGTGATCCACGATGAGCGCGTGGACAGGACCACTGACGGCTTCGGCTTTGTACGGGATTATTCGTTAAAAGAGCTAAAGGCACTCCATATCTTTGCCGGCAAAATGAGGACAGAGTCTATCCCTACCATGAAGGAGGTCCTGGAGCTTCTTTCACCGGAGCTTAAAAAGCAGCTTCGCCTTAACATAGAGCTCAAGACCAGCGTCTACAACTATCCGGGAATTGAGGAGAAGATCGTGAAGCTGGTCGGTGATATGGGACTTGAAGATTCCATCGTCTACTCAAGCTTTTATCCTGAGTCACTGGTTAAGGTCCATGAGCTGAACCCAACAGCCAAGCTTGGCGTCCTTGATGACCTTCTTTCCAACTGCCTGTATAAGGCCATCGGCCTGGAATCCCTTTGGGACGATGTGGAAAATGGCAGCATTGCCCTCCATCCTGCGGGAAATCATATGGATCTTCCCAGGGAGAAGGTTCAGGGCCGAACCGTCAGAGCCTGGTTTGGCGGTCACCTCTATCCGGAGAAGCCCACCGGCAATATGATGGATTTTGATAGATATGCCAAAACCGGAATAACGGACGTATTTTTGAATGAACCCGAGAGATATCTTGGATAAAGTTAACCCGGTTTCTTCATATATTAATTGTCTATAAATTTTTTAAAAAGTCTGACGTTTTCATAAAATCATTGTCTAACCCAGATCCTAAGCGGTGTTTACGCAATACCGCTTAGGATTTTTTTATATTTATGTATTTTATTTTCAATTTATAGAGAGTATAATGAAACAAAAGTTCACAAAATGGACACACTTTTTACAAAAAAAGTTCGAAATATGATGGGTGGTATGATGGCTCTTTTTCTACAATAGTAATCGGTGAGAGGATACGGTAATGGGAAAAAGAGATATCAATAAACTTAACCATGAAGGGGACAGAAAGAAAGGCACTTTCATCGTAAAGATCGAGTACTGTCAGAATGAATCCTGGCAAGGCCAGGTGGTTTGGGCCGAAGAAAACAGGTCCGAGCGTTTCAGGAGTACACTTGAGCTGATCAAGCTCATTGATGAAGCCATGTCCAGCGGACAACAGATTACTTTTGAACGGAAGGATTCCGTCTCATAAGTCTTTTTTGCGTTTATTACCTTTTTAATATAAACCAATATTCTCAAAGAGGGAGGAACAAACAATGTTGAGAAAATGGAACAGAATTCTTGCATTTGTATTGGCATTTGCACTTGTGACCACTACATTTGGTAGTGATTTCGCAAGCACAAGAGCTTATGCTGTTGAGAATGCAGAAGAGATCAATGCTCTTGACAACGGCGTAGCGCCTGAGTCATCGACTTGGTCTGAAATCACTGAGGAATTACCTCAGGAGGAGGAAGCGGCTCCTGTCGAAGGGACAGTTGAAGAGCCTGAGGAAGACAATCCTGACGTCGAAATCACAGAAGACGACGCTGACTCCGAAGAAATAACCACGGAAGGAGAAGACGCTGAGGCAGAAGATGCTGAGGCTGAAGATTCTGAGGACGGAGAGTCCGAGGATGAGGAGCTTCCCGAGGAAGAAGTTGCCGATACCGAAGAGGTTGAGGAGACTGAGACCGAGGAAGAAGTTGTAGCCGAGGTGCTTAATGTTACAGTTAAGTACGTTGCCGGAAAGGGCGGCGAGGTTTCTAATGCAAAAGAAACTATCGATATAAACGACCCTGAGGCTAAGTTCGAGGGCGCTACAGCTAAAGCCTATGACAACTATACATTTGCAGGATGGTACAACGAAGCTGATGAGCCTGTTTGGTCAGAACCCACCTTCGTTCCTTCTGATGTAAAAGAGGATGCTACATTCACTGCAAAGTTTATAGCAGACGAGAACATCGAAGAGCTTATGCCTTCCATCACAGTTGAGGATGAAGTCGTTGGTGACTTCACCGTTAACATCGATGCAGAAGTTGGTGTATTCCCTGCTGGCACAACTGTCAGCATGAGCCAGATCGATGATAGCCTTGCTGTTGAGATGGCTGAGACAGCTCTTAATAATGAAAAACAGAAGCAGGCTAAAGGTATCGACATCACCTTCAAGGATGAGAATGGTATCGAAGTACAGCCTAACAACAGTAAGTACGTTCACATTTCACTTCATCTTAATGAGACTATCGAAGGTGATTCCTTCACAGTCCTCCATGAGCATAAGGGAGAAGTGAATACTATTAGTGCTGACGTTGATACAGCTGATGCCAACAGCAACCCTAATGACAACACTCAGGTTGTTACTGACGTAGCAGTTGACGTTAACCAGTTCTCAATCATCATCGTTGTTGGTCAGAATGAGGATGATCCTGACAACAACGAGTACGAGATCGGAACAATCAGATTCTTTAGCGAGCCTTTTGGTAAGGCGACAGAAGAAGATGTTATTTTCGAGAAATTCGTAAAGAATGGCGATGAGATTGCCAATCCCGGCGTTCCACATATCGGTGAAAACCAGGAGTTCCTTGGCTGGTTTGTAGGCGGTGACAGCGAAGGTACAGAGATTGTATTCACCAATGATGTATATGAAGTATCAGATATTACACATGATTGTGTGATTGATGTTTATCCCGTAATGAGCACTACTTACTACGTAACCTTTATTGGTAGCGATGGAGAGATTGCTCGTGTTGAGAGAGTACCGGTTGTAAAACCTGAAGATGCTATTCTTGACGTTACGGATTCCAAGTTTGATATTCCCGCAGGAGCAGGAGAAGCTTTTAAGGGATGGTCAAGAGAGAAAAAGACTCAGTATACGGATGAGGACCTTATTACAAAGGAGGATCCCCTTAATGTAGTTGAGGCTGCTGAGGATGGAGATATCTTCCTCTATGCTGTTATCGTTCCTGCGTTTTGGGTAAGGTTCATTAATAATGTAGGTGGTGAGAAGGGCGCAACCTTCACAGATTCACAGTTCCTTGAGGAAGGCGATAAGCTTGGCAAGGTACTGACTAAGGTTCCTGAAACTCAGATGCCTACACGTACCGGCTATGAGTTTTTGGGTTGGTCACTTTCAGATGATGATGACCGCGAGCCTCTTTCAGCTGAAGAGCAGAACACTCCTATTCAGGATGTTCCTACTTTGGATACAGAGAAAAACGAGCTAAAGCTGTATGCATGCTGGTCACCTAATGCTACAACCAAGTACACAGTTGTAGAGTGGCATCAGAATAGTACTCTTAATGGTTGGGACTACTACAGCAGCACAGAGCTTGAAGGCACAACTGATGCTGAGATCGTGTTCTATGAAGGTCAGTATGATGGCCATGAAATAATCGCGGTCTATACAGACAATGACGATGATGAGGAATGGTGGTACCAGAGAGAGAACCCTCAGAGGGCTGTTTACGGAAAAGCTGTAGAAGAGTATATTTCCGACTCAGAAGATACAGGCGATCTGTATATTCAGGCCGGATTTGAGTACAATACTCAGCTTGAGAGTGAAGTTAAGATCGAGAATGCCACCGAAAGAGATGGCAAGTACTATGTAAATGCATCAGGAAATACTATTGTTAATATCTACGAAGTTCGTAGAGAGATTACTGTAGACTTCCAGTATTATGTACAGGGTGGATATACATATACACCTACAACAAGTAACAACGGAACTCAGTATGGATATGTTGATGGATCATATGTTGAGCTGACCAAGTATAACAGCAGATGGTATTACTGGGACTATGGCTGGAATGAATACCATGGTACCAGATATACTCGAAGCAACGCTCCGTCCGGCTGGCAGACATATACAAGAAATGGCCAGTTCCCGGGACAATTCACCGGACGTTACGGCCAGAAGTTTACTGAGGCTGATTCAAGCTATGTATGGCCATCCGAGCGCACATGGAAAGAAGGAAAGAGTGGTAGTTCTGCATCAGGAACAACCACTACATTCCTTGATACGTTCCTTGTTAACAGGACATGCTATTCAAGTAGCAATGCGACAGGAAGTTATACGATCCGTCATTATAAGATGGATATAAATGGAAAATATCACCTTAGCAACGATACAGCAGATAACACCACTACAACCTCTAGCGGTGGATCGTTCAATTTTACAAATAAGTACAACGGATTTTCTGTTGATGCTTATGCATTCAATTTGAACAATGATGTAGAAAGATGGACAAAGTGTAGAGATCCTCAAGACACATCAAGTTCTGCTACAACATCAGTAGACTTGTCCGGTTCTAACCTGTATGTTGCCCACAGGAGAAATCAGTATAGTGTAACCTTTAAGATCATCGACGGTAATGGCGATGTTATTGAAACAAAAGTTATTGACGACATTTACTACGAGAAGCCTCTTAATACTGTAAAGGCGGTTACTGATTACAGAGATAAATCAAGAGAGATTGCCGGCTATAGCTTTAACTGGTACAAACTCCCTCAGGGTGACCCCGAAGGAGAAGTAGGCTCCAAGGATCCCGAGAAGCTCTTTGACTTCTCAACAACAATGCCCGATGGCGGTATTGTTATTTACGGTGTTTATGAACCTGTTAAGTACAGAGTAACTCTTGATGCAGATGGCGGAACATTTGTTAACGAACTTGCATGGATGCAGGATAAGCCCGCTGCAGAAAGATCCTTCAATGTTAAGTCAACTGAGGAAGTTGGACGTAACACTCTTATTAACGGCGTTGAGAAGAACGGATTTGAACTTATCGGTTGGTATTATGTTAACGCAGATGGCTCCACAGGTGCCAAGTTTGAGTATGGTAAGGTTACAGGACCCGTTACTCTCAGAGCGGTATGGCGTAACCAGGGTACTGTAAGAGTATGGTACGACACGGACGCATCCAAGGGGCAGTATCAGGATGGATCAACTTCCTATATTCCTGATTACAATTATGCTACCAATTCATCTGTAGTACTGGCAGCTCCTCCTACAGGAAAGCGCACAGAAAATGGCGGATATTCCTTCATCGGATGGCAGGTAGCCGGAGATAAGTCAGGAACAATTTATCTTCCTAACGGTGTATTTACCATTGATAATGATATTTATGCCGCAGGCGAAGATAAAGAGATTGAAGTAGTAATTGACGGAGAGACCACGACTGAAACATACCACTGCGTACACGTTATTGCTCAGTACGTAGAAACCGGCGCATCAGGCGGACCTGATGAACTTGTTGACATCAAGTATGATCCCAACGGCGGACATCTGAGATCCGGAGTAAGTGAGACATTAACAAACGGACAGGTAGTTGTTTCAGGTCTTAAGGTTAATCAGAAAATCGTAGCTAAGGGCGCGATTTTTGAGAAGGATGGCTATGTTCAGGTTGGCTGGAATACTGATCCTAATAACAGTTCACAGGGCCAGTATGTAGAACTCGGCCAGGAATGGATAGCCGGCGACAAGGAAAGCAAGACACTTAATACTGATATCAGTACTCTTTATGCTGTTTATGAGCCTATTAAGCTCTACGTTGTAATCGAGGGAACTGAAAGAACAGAGACTTACAGCGGACGGGCATATACTGATAATGGATACAATATTAAAGAGAAGTATTACTATGAAGGTAACGATAAGGTACATGGTGCAAAAGTTACTGTATCTGACGATGTATTTAATAAGGATGACATCGTTTAGTCCGGACCTTCAATCAGCGAGACCGAGGTAAATCGTGATGCTGATGAAAACGTTATTGCATACACTGAGACTCTTGCAATTGGCAATTTTGCCAAGGCAAGCGACGTTGCATTTACAGTTGAGTTCTCTATTGATGACAATAATGAGCTTAAGCTCACAATCAATCCTGCAACCGTAACTGTAACAACAGGTTCGGCTGAAAAGGAATATGACGGAACAGCTCTTACAAATGCTACAGCTTCTGCAACCGGTTTTGTAAACGGTGAAAGCGCAACAGTAACAGCAACCGGTACACAGACAGAGGTTGGAAGCAGCACTAATGGCTACCGGTGGAATGAGCAGAATGTTGCCATTATTCTTAGAAACTACACTGTAACCGAGGATCTCGGAACTCTGGAAGTTAAGAAGAATACTGCAACCATCACACTTACAGCTCCCAGTGACAGCAAGGTATACGATGGTACAGCTCTTACCTGCGATGGAACAGGTGAAAAGAAGGTAACAGCATCCGGACTTCCTAATGGCTTTACAGTCGAAGCTACAGCAACCGGCACACAGACCAATGCCGGAACATCAGCTAACGTAGTTGATGACGGATATGTAATTAGGAACTCAGCCGGCGAAGATAAGACTGAGAACTTTGCAAAAGCAACCAAAGTTGACGGTGCCCTTACTGTTAACAAGGTTAAGTACACAGTTACAACACCTACAGCTGCTAAGCCTTATGACGGAACAGCTCTGACTACAGGCAACGGAACTATTAGCGGACTTGTTAATAATGAGACTGCAACAGTAGTTGCAACAGGATCACAGACCGAAGTAGGCACAAGTGACAACACCTATACAATCACATGGGGAACAGCAAGTGCTGGTAACTATGAGCTTGCAGAAGATGGTGAGAGCCTTGGAACACTTACAGTTTCTCAGGCTGAGATTACACTTAGGGCTGACAGTACTACCAAGCAGTACGATGGAGAAGCTCTTACACTTAACACAATCGTTCTCGGCGGAAGTGAGAAACTCCCTGAAGGATACAAGATTGTTGGTACATGTGAAGGAACAATTACCAATGTTGGTTCTGTAGACAACGTAATTAAAACCTGGAAAATCGAAGATGCTCAGGGTAACGACAAGACAGCTAACTTCAAGTCCGTTGAGACTTATGGTGGTACCCTTACAGTTACAGCAGTTCCGATCAGTGTTGCTACAGGATCAGCCAGCAAGGCATATGACGGAACAGCTCTTACTAAGGACGAAGCTTCAGTTACAGCTGATGGTCAGGTAAGCACAAAGGTAGCTGCTGAGATAGTAGCCCTTAACAGAAATATTACAGCAACCGGTTCACAGACAAAGGTTGGAGAGAGCAGCAATACTTATGAAATCAATTGGACAGCTGCCGGTGTTACGGAAGGTAACTACACAATCACACCTAACCTGGGAACACTTACTGTAACAGACAATAATGCCAAGATTACTATTACCGCAAACAGCAATGACAAGGTATATGACGGTACAGCTCTTACTGATAGTGGATACACTAAGAGCGACAACTTCCCTTCAGCTCTTACACTTGAAGCTGTAGTAGAAGGAACCGTCACAAATGTTGGCACAGCTGATAACGAAATCACAAGCTACAAGATTCTTGACTCAGAGGGTAATGATGTTAAGACTTACTTCAACAATATCACCCTTGAGATGGGAACTCTTGAAGTAACCAAGGCTCCTCTTACAGTAACTACCGGCTCCAAGGAATTTGAGTATGATGGAACCGAGCATAGCTACAATGGAGAGAAGAGCATTTCAGGTCTTAAGAACAACGAGACAGCAACTATCAATGCAACAGGTAAGATCACTGATGTTGGAGATACCTCGAATACCTATGAGATTACTTGGGACGGTACAGCTCTTGAGGCTAACTATGAAGTAACAGATGAGAATCTTGGAACTCTTACAGTAACAGCTAATGATGACCTCATTCAGCTTATAGCTGCTTCAGATTCCAAGACCTATGATGGAACAGCGCTTACAAACAGCGATGTAACAGACGAAGGACTCCCTGAAGGCTTCACAGCTGAAGCAACAGCATCAGGAAGCATCACAAATGTTGAGGACAATCCTCAGGCTGATGCAGACGGTACAGTAGTTGGTAACAACATTGTTAATGACGGCTACAAGATTTATAAGGGAAAACAGGATGTAACCGCCTTCTTTACAAATGTTCAGAAGGTAGACGGAGTTCTTACAATCAATCCTAAAGCAGCAACTGCTAAGACCGGATCAGATTCTAAGCCTTACGACGGAACAGCTCTTACATGCGAGACCAAGGATGCTGAAATCACCGGTCTTGTAGACGGCGAGACTGCTACAGTAACAGGTACCGGAACTATCACAGAAGTTGGTTCTACAACTAATACTGTTTCTATCGAGTGGGGAACAGCAAAGAAAACGAACTATACAGTGACTGAAGAACCCGGAACACTTACAATTACTGAATCTGATGCTGATGTAATTCTTACAGCACCAAGTGACAGCAAGGAATACGACGGAACACCTCTTACAGCTGATGGAACAGGCGAAAAGAAAGTAACGGCAACAGGTCTTCCTGAAGGCTTTACAGTAGAGGCAACAGCAACCGGTAGCATCACAAACGTTGAGGATAATCCTAAGGCAGATGCAGACGGAACTATCACAGGTAACAACGTAGTTAATGATGGCTGGATCATCAGAGATGCCAGCGGCGAAGACAAGACAGCCAACTTCCCTAAGGTAGCTAAGGTAGCCGGAGTTCTTAAGATCACTCCTAAGGTACTGACTGTAACAACAGGTTCAGACAGCAAGGAGTATGACGGAACAGCTCTTACAAAATCTGAAGCAAGTATTACAGGATTTGCGGCTAACGAGACAGCTACTATTAAAGCAACCGGTTCACAGATAGAGGTAGGAAACAGCCAAAATACCTATGAGATTACCTGGGGCAATGTAAAATCAACTAACTACACTATTACAGAACAGCTTGGAGTACTCACTGTAACAGAGAACGGTACAGAAATTACTCTTATAGCTCCCAGTGACAGTAAGCAGTACGATGGATCAGCTCTTACAGCAGATGGTACGGGTGACAAGAAGGTTACTGCAACCGGACTTCCTGGTGGCTTTACAGTAGAGGCTACAGCTACCGGAACCATCACAAACGTCGGTACAGCCGATAACGTAGTTGATGACGGTTATGTGATCAGGAATGCTGATGGTGAAGATAAGACATCAAGCTTCACAAACTTTACAAAGGCTAATGGTACTCTTGAAGTAACAGCAGTTGAGATCACTATATCAACAGGTTCTGACACTAAGGAGTATGACGGAACACCTCTTACCAAGGATGAGTCTGATATCGTTCCTACCGGCAAAGTAAGTGACGCGGTTAAGGCTGAAATTGCAGCTCTTAAGGAGAACCTTGAGGTAACCGGAGAGCAGACTGAGGTCGGCGGTGAAGAGGGCAACAATACTTACGACCTTGGTTGGAAGGCAGCAGGAGTTTCAGAAGGAAACTACACAGTCAAGGAAGAACTTGGAACCCTTACAGTAACCAAGAACACTACAGTGATCACCATCACCGCAGCTAGTGCATATAAGACATACGATGGAACACAACTTGAGAAGAAGGAACTTGTAACAGATGAACCTGAAGGACTTCCTGAAGGATTCACAATTGTTGCAACCGTATCTTCTGACAAGCCTGTCGTAGAAGTTGCTGATACAGCTGATGGCAACAACATAATCATTGATTATGCGATCATGCTTGGTGATGAAGATAAGACAGAGAACTTTACAGTAAATCCTGAAAACGGAACGCTTACGATCTATCCCAGAAATATTGAAGTATCTACTAAGGCAGGAACCAAGAAGTATGACGGATCAGCTCTCACAAAGGGCGCTACAGTATCCGTGGATGGCAATGAGACCTTTACTGTACCTGATGATCATAATGGAGAGGCATTTACCTTTGATCTTGTAAATGACGAGACAGCATCTATTACAATCACAGGTACACAGACAGAAGTAGGTTCAAGTGACAACACACATGCTGATATTGATTTCGGCAACTACAATGCAGGTAACTACAATATTGTAGATGTTTCAACAGGAAAGCTTACTGTATCGATTAATGATGATACTCTTGTAACCCTTACAGCACCCAGTGCCGGAAAGGTTTACGATGGAACAGCGCTCACTGCTGACGGATCTGATGAAGAGAATCCTGTAGCATTTGATGGACTTCCTGAAGGCTTCACAGTTGAGGCAACAGCAACAGGTACCATCACAAATGTCGGTACAGAAGCAAATAAAGTAGATACATACGTAATCTATGATGCAAGCCGAAATGATCAGACTGCAAGCTTCACCAACATTAAGAAGGTTGATGGTGAGTTAACAGTAACAGCACGAGAGATCATAATTGATACCAAGGAAGGCTCCAAGCCTTATGACGGAACACCTCTTACAAAGGGAGCATCCGTTAAAGTAACAGGTATTTACGGCACTCAGGTAATCGATGATGACCATGAGAATAAGCCGGTTATAGTAAAACTTGTAGCAGATGAAGAAATTGAGATCACAGTTACCGGAACAATTACTGATGAGGGTACTGAGCTCAATGATTACACAATTAACTGGACTAAGGCTACAGCTTCTAACTACAGCATTAGCGGAAGCAAGCAGAACCTTACAATTGGAAAGAACGACACAGCAATTGAACTTGAGGCTGCAAGCGACGAGAAGGTTTACGACGGAACACCTCTTACAAAGGCAGAACTTGTAAATGCTACTCCTGCAGGACTTCCTGAAGGATTTACAGTTGAGGCAGTTGTAAAGTCTACCAAGGATATTATCAATGTTGCTGATACAGCAACCGGTAACAACGTTGTTGACAGCTATGTGATCAAGAATGCTAAGGGTGAGGATAGAACAGGCAGCTTCACAGGAGTTACCACCAAGGCCGGAACGCTCACGATCACACCTGCAGAGCTCAAGGTTGTAACAGCTACTAAGTCCTGGATGTATGATGGAGATGTTCATACTGCAGGCGCAACCATCACTCCTGAAGGCGGCAAAGCTGCAACAGTTGCGGATGACCACGGAAATGCTCCTGTAACAGTTAAGCTTGTAGGATCCGACGAGATCGAAATCACTCTTACTGCCAAGGTGAAGGCTCCTAGAAAGGAGACGGATGAGAAGGTAGATAATGCTTACACCATTGACTGGACAAGCGCAGATAGTGGTAATTACTCTATAGCAGAAGAAATCGGAACACTTGATGTTTACAATCGTACCGGTGGTGACAAATATGTTATCTACGCTAATGTAGATGACGTAACCGTTACATATGACGGAAACACCTGGAAAGATTTTGACTTCTGGCTTAGCGCAGGAGGAACAGCAAGTGATTCTGACAAGCCTTTACAGCAGGTTGAGGCTGACACGGTTAATGAAGTAGCAGAGACATTTGCAAGTATCTTTACATTCAATGTAAATGCTATGATGAATGCAGAAACTGCTAATTCTGTACAGGTTAACGGACATGATTATACTGTAACTGGTATATATGTTGAGACATCCAGAAGGGATGCCGGATCAGAGGCTATGGTTATGAACTATGAGAATGGCATAGTCAAGGATGATGAAGGAAATGATGTAACTGATTCCTTCGACATTACTGATGGTTCTCTTGGTACACTTACCATTGATCAGGCTCCTGCTACAGTAACAACCGGTAGTGCATCCAAGGTAGATGACGGAAGTCCTCTTACCAACAGTTCTGCTTCTATTTCCGGTATTATTGAGACTGAAAAAGACTTTGTTATCGTTACAGCCAAGGGTGTTCAGAGAGGCGTAGGAAGCAGCAAGAATACATATGATATTGTATGGCGCGAAGGCATGAACTCCGAGAATTACAGGAGCATTAAGAATCTTGGAA
>JAEEGJ010023685.1_pt1 | contig 12847 bp, 10 predicted proteins | sample 8958761 | NCBI WGS metagenome assembly JAEEGJ01 (sample SAMN16246546, study PRJNA631951) | gut metagenome | biome: gut microbiome; feature: rumen; material: RS-attached | host: Bos | place: Iran: Karaj | collected 2018-10
GTCAACTGGGGCAACAACGGCAACAATCAGCATAAGCGAGCCTGGCTACTACTATGTAGAGGTAACGGATGCTCATGGCTGTACGGGCATTTCGGAACAGATTAACATCGGCTTGAGCGATGAACTTACCGAAGCGCCACAGATTTCGGTTGTCGGAATGAATAGCGAGAATCATAATGTAGTCGCTTGGTCGGCACTCGACAGCGAAAATGTGAACGGTTACCGCATTTACCGCGAAAACAATGTGGCAAATGTTTACGAGCCAATGGAAACCGTTGAGGCTTCGCAGACAACTTGGACAGATGAAACTGCCGACCCGTCGTCACGCGCTTACCGCTACAAGGTTACTGCAGTTGACGAGTGCGGTGGCGAATCGCCAATGAGCGACTACCACAAGACAATGCACCTTACAATAAATCAAGGCATTGGCAACACTTGGAATCTCATCTGGTCGCACTACGAAGGCTTCAACTTTGGTACTTATAGAATATACCGCGGTACAAACCCAAGCAATATGACAATGATTGGCGAGGTGCCATCCAACCTTAATTCCTACACCGACAACACTGCAACCGACAATACAGGTTTCTACTATCAGGTAGAGGTCGTAAGAAATTCCCGCTCTCGTGATGCAGAGATTTCTTCGCGTTCCAACATCGTTGACAACGGCATATTCCCGGAATATACAATCACGGTAATGTCGGCAAATCCGAATCGTGGTACTGTTACTGGCGGCGGCACATATCCTGTTGGCACTGTCGTAACAATTGAAGCCATTGCCAACGAAGGCTTTGAATTTGTTTCGTGGAGCGATGAAAATACGGAGAATCCGCGTCAAATTACTGTAACTGGCAATGCTACATATATTGCTTCGTTCGATGAAGTTTCAACTGTTACGGAATATACAATCACAGTAATGTCGGCAAATCCGAATCGTGGTACGGTAACAGGTGGTGGCACATATCCCGCAGGTGCGGTCGTAACAATTGAAGCAACAGCATTGGAAGGCTTTGAATTCGTTTCGTGGAGCGATGAAAATACTGAGAATCCTCGTCAAATTACTGTAACAGCAGATGCAACTTACATTGCATCGTTTGAACCTGCAACAGGCATTGAGGAAACCTCTGCATTTGAAATCGCCCTCTTCCCGAATCCCGCCACCGACATTCTCAACATCACATCATCGGAAACAATTTCAGAAATCGAGATTGTAAATGTGATGGGACAGGTCGTTTATCGCAGAAAAGTGAATGCAAATAATACGGTTTGCGATGTGGAAAGATTGGTGAATGGTGTGTATATCGTTAGGATATACGGACCCGAGATGGCATCGGTTATTTGCCAACGGAAATTCATCAAGGAATAAAATGATATGTTGTAGGGGTAAATCCGAAACCTACCCCTACAATTATATATCCATACCTTAGAGCTTGCAATGTGGACATCTTTACCCGTTTCGCTTAGCGATTTGTTCGTGCCGTATGCAATGAGTAAAACATAAAAGGAGTAAGCCGAAAATCCAGAGAAGAGTAGGCTAATGTTAAAGGTTGCGTACGACACGGACGAGTGTATTTAATTATGTCATGGAATCCTAAGTTTATTGGAGGTCGCATTGAAATTAAGAACAATAATGCTATTAAAAAAGGTAATATTTAGCATTAAAAAATGGAACTTTACGAAATAATTTCATGTGTTGTAGCAGTGGTTGCGCTTGTATTGTCTGGCTGTAGCATTTATATGTCAAAGAAATCTGCCAAGGAGCAACTTAGGCTGAATTTCTTCATAGAATACACAAAACGTTATCAGGAGATAACTATAAAAATATTAAGCGACAAGCAGAATGAGATTTGTTACCAGAGACTGTATATAGATTTATGCAGTGAGGAGTATTATTTGAAATCTAGAGGTCACTTGCCAGTAGAGATTTGGGAACTTTGGCTTGATGGAATGCGTTTGTCGGTAAAAAACGCATCTCTTCAAAATGCATGGAGACAATACGGTGGACTATACAATGATGAGTTTGCTGCATTTTTCAGTGACTTGATAAAAGAAAATGCCTAAGTGCCGATTATCCTGCTAAAAGCAAACAAAAGTGCTGCCTATAAGCAGCACTTTTGTTGTATAATTGCTGTTTGTAAACTGCATTAATTAAAAAAAATGCTTACTATAAACAGCATTTCTGTAAAAATCTGCTTGCTATGTAAGGCAAATTCACGCAACCTTGCCTACAACATTGAAACTTCATATAAAAGTAAGTTGCCGCTGTGGGCGATTGGTTTTGGGTATTAGAACTCCTATCCCTTCAAATACCTCGCCGTTACCGATTCCTTGCAATCAAATATTTCGGTAGGTTTTCCTGCGAACAGCAGTCGTCCACCGGCTTCGCCGCCTTCGGGACCGACTTCGATGAGGTAGTCGGCTTGCTTCATTACATCCATGCTGTGTTCGATGAGGATGAGCGTGTTGCCGGCGTCGGTCATGTCGTTGAAAAGGTTGAGCAACTTGTGTATGTCGTCAAGGTGCAGACCGTCGGTTGGTTCGTCGAGGATGAAGATTTCGCCTTTGCGGTGAAGCTGGTCGGCAAGTTTTATGCGTTGCAGTTCGCCGCCCGAGAGGGTTGTCATCGACTGGTCGAGGTGCAGGTAGCCAAGACCCACCTTGTCCAAGGCAAGAAGTTTGGGCAAAAATGGCTGGTCGGCAAAGAATTCGATGGCTTCTTCGACGCTCATTCCCATCACTTCGGCGATATTCTTGCCCTTGTAGCGGTGCGATAGGGCTTCGTCGTTGTACCTTGTGCCGTGGCAGGCCTCGCAGACGGTCTCAATCGATTCCATAAAGGCCATGTCGGAGACAATCACGCCCTTGCCACCACAAGCGGGACAAGCGCCCTTCGAGTTGAACGAAAACAACTGCATGTTGCTGTGGCTTGCCTGAGCAAAAAGTTTGCGTATCGGGTCGGAAATTTCAAGGTAGGTGGCTGGTGTGGAACGAAGGTTTATGCCTATGTTTTTCTGCCCGATGAATATAGTTTCGAGTTTGCACTGGCTTTGGAACTCTTCCATCAGCGACGACTTTCCCGAACCTGCAACACCGGCAATCACCGTCATTACGCCTGTTGGAATGTCAACAGAAACGCTTTTCAGGTTGTGCAGGGTGGCGTTTTCGATGCGGATGAAGCCTGTAGGCTTTCGTATCTCGGTCTTGAACTGGCTTTTGCTGCGAAGCATTTTGCCCGAAATGGTGTCGGAGTTGAGAAGTCCTACGTAGGTGCCTTCGAACATTATTTCGCCGCCGTGTGCACCAGCTTTCGGTCCCATATCAACAATGTGGTCAGCCATTGCAATTATTTCGCGGTGATGCTCGACAATTAAGATTGTGTTGCCGTGGTCGCGGAGGTTGCGGAGCGAATCCTTCAGCTTGCTGATGTCCTGCGGATGCAAGCCTACGCTTGGCTCGTCGAGGACGTATGCCATGTCGGTGAGCGGCGAGTTTATGTATTTTGCAATCTTGATGCGCTGTGCTTCACCGCCAGAGAGTGTTCCAGTGCCACGGCTCAACGATAGGTAGCCCAGACCAATCTGCATAAGTGCCTGCAGTCGCTTGGCAAGTTCGCGCTTGATGTCAACTGCCAGCGGGTCGTCGATGGCGGCAACGAATTCCACAAGGTCTGAAATCGGCATATCGCCGACTTCGGCTATGTTTTTGCCGTTTATGCGGCACGAGCGAATTTTCTCGTTCAGACGAGTTCCCTTGCAGTCGGGACAAGTGCCCATCGTAAGCATCGGGTTGATTGCTGCGGCGTGGAGCAGACCTTCTTCCGAATTTATGATGCTGCGGTACATTCGCGGAACAAGACCTTCGTATTTGGCTGTCTTTGGCCAGTTTGACGGAGGATTTTTCAGCTTTATCTGCGGTGAATACAGGAAAAGGTCGAGTTCTTCGGGTGTGTAGTCCTTTATTTTCTTGTCGAGGTCGAAAAGTCCGCTGTGCGCATAACGAATCCAACGCCATCCGCCTTTGCCGAAAGCGATGTAATGTATTGTGTCCTCGTCGTTTAGCGACTTGTCGAAGTCAACGAGCTTATGTATGTCGAGTTCGCGTATTTCGCCCAGACCGGCACAGCGCGGACAGCTTCCTGCAGGGTGGTTGAACGAAAACGAGTCGGAATAGCCGACAAAAGGCTTACCGACGCGCGAAAACAAAAGTCGGAGCAAGGGTTGTATGTCTGTGTAGGTGCCTACGGTGGAACGGCTGTTCGATGCAGGCTTTTTCTGGTCGATGACTATCGTCACGGGCATGTTTTCAATCTTTCCTACCTTGGGACGACCGTATTTTGGTAAGTATTGCTGAACAAAACTTGGAAAAGTCTCGTTGAGTTCGCGTCGGCTTTCGGCGGCTATGGTGTCGAGGCAAAGCGACGACTTGCCCGAGCCCGAAACGCCGGTGAATACTGTTATCTGATGCTTTGGAATGTCCAGCGAAATGTTTTTCAGGTTGTTTTCGGTGGCGTTGGTTATTGTGATTTTATCAGAAGTCATAGATGTTTAAAAATTTAAAAATTCAAAGATTCAACGATTCAAAGTTTAATGTTCAACGTTCAAAGATTTGATGATTTAGCTTCGCTGAGCTGAAGGTTGCTTGCGCGAGCTAAAGGTTAACTTCGTTGAGCTAAAGGTTGATAATTCAAAATTCATAAATCCTATTCAATCGTAAATCTAAAATCTAAAATCGTAAATTACATTTATTCTTGCTCTCGTATTGATTCCTTGTGAATTTCGGAAAACAGTGTTGCAATCATTTCCTTCGACAGACCTATTTTTTCGGCGTACTCGCTTCGCGATTCCAGAACTTTTTTCCAGCGGTCTATTTGCAGGATGGCAACATTGCGCGACTTTTTCAATTCGCCAATCTCGTTGGTAATGGCAAACCTTTGCTTCAAAATGTCGATTAGCTGATAGTCGAGGAAATCAATTTTGTTTCTCAGTGTCTCGAGTTCCATTTCGTAGTTGTGGTCATCACTGGCTGGACTTTTTATCTTCAGACTATCGATGAGATTCTTGACATCGGATGGCGTAAGTTGTTGGTTGCTATCGCTTAATGCTTGTTGCGGACAGCAATGCGATTCAATCATCAGTCCTGTCATGTTGAGATTTATTGCCTGCTGTGCAATTTCTGCAATGTATCTTGTGTCGCCTGCAATGTGGCTTGGGTCGCAGATAATTTTTATGTCGGGCATTCGTCTGGCGAGTTCAATCGGTATTTCCCAGCAAGGCAGGTTGCGAAGTTTTGTTTCCGAAAATGGATAAAAGCCTCTGCTAACGGCAATTATGTCACCTAAACCGATTTTGCGGAAACGCTCTATTGCACCGCACCACAAGTCTATGTCGGGATTTGTTGGGTTTTTAATAAAAACCTTGAAATCACCGCCTTTTGCAGCATTGGCGACCTCCTGTACCGAAAATGGATTTGCAACTGTGCGAGCACCTATCCAGAATGCCTTGAATCCGTATTTAGCAATTTTTTCTATGTGGTTTGCATTTGCAACTTCGGTGATTATAGGAATGTTAAGTTCGTTCTGAATGCGTTGCATCCAGGCTAGCGCTTTTTCGCCAAGCCCTTCAAATGAGTCGGGATGTGTGCGCGGTTTCCATATTCCTGCACGAAAATAGTCGGGAGCGACAAGTTCTTTCAGTTGTCGTGCTGTCGTGTAGACCTGTTCCTCGCTTTCTGCACTGCAAGGTCCGCATATTAGCATCAGTCTTTTCGCCATCTTTGCAATTTTGCGCAAAATTAATTTAAATTCCGAATACTTTATTCATGTTTTCTTCGTTAATAACAATGTGATATATGAATTTATGTGTAATGCGGCTGTTTCAAATAAAAGTATTAACTTTACGGCTCAATTTTTAGTATTGTCATGAAGAAGTTTTTCAATTTTATATTTAGCAAAGCTTTCTGGTTTAACATATTGGGAATCATATTGTTATTTGTGCTCGCTGTATTGATACTTATGCTTAGTCTGAAGTCGTGTACCCGACATGGCGAGGCTGTTACTGTGCCTACTGTGGTAGGTATGGACGCGAATGAGGCCATTGCAATGCTCGAGGAAGAAGGCTTCAACTATGAAGTGGTCGACACCTTATTCATCGATTCGTTGCCCAAGGGTGTGGTTGTTGAGCAGAATCCAGCAAAGGAATCGCTAGTAAAGCATGGTCGTACAGTTTATATGAAAGTTAATACCGTCAACGAAATTATGGTCAAGATGCCATCGTTTGTTGGCGAGCAGTATAAGACTTTGTCTGTCAGACTGAAACATTCAAAATTGAAGATGGGCAGTGTGAAGTGGCAGAAGGATGGCGAAGTTGTCAATATTGTTTTGAAACAAATGTACAATGGTCGCTCTATAGACCCTGGAACCGAGATAAAGCAAGGTTCGCGCATCGATTTTGTTGTTGCAGGACGTGACCCCAATTCGCAGGAAGAGGATGAAGATGAGGAGGAAGAAGTTTCAACTCTCGAAGAGATGAACAAATTGGAGGAAGCAGCAGCTTCAAAATCTAGTGGAACTAATTCTGATGAATAACCTAAAGTGCTTTCTATGAAAAGGTTAGTTTTAGCATTCTTTTTTGTCGTATGTGCGATTGGCGTTTTTTCGCAGGAAGTTATTATCGATTGTGGAAATCCGGCACTTAGCGACTACAGTGCAAGGTATTTCGAGAAATATGGCGACAAGGTGGCAACATCAGATACTCTTGAGTTGCCTTTCTTTGATGATTTTTCTTCATCGTACATATATCCCGATTCTTCGAAATGGTCTGATAATTATGCATATATCAATAATTCGTGTGGCAAGAATCCTATTTCGATAGGTGTGGCTACTCTCGATGCTCTCGACCAATATGGACGAATTTATGCATCGCTTCCAATAGGAATGTCGGATGTGGCCGACTATTTGACATCCAAGCCTATAAATCTCCAGCGCAGTGCTTCCGATTCGATATACCTGAGTTTCTTCTACCAGTGTGGTGGCTATGGCAATATGCCCGAATATCGCGATTCGCTTGTGTTGCAGTTTTATTCTGTTGACGATGATGAATGGCGTAGCGTCTGGAGGGTTGCTGGTGGCGAATTGATGAGCGATTTCCAGCAGGTACTTGTGCCGATTGTAGATTCGGTGTGGCTGAAAAAAGGATTCCGTTTCCGTTTCCTCAACTATGTGAGTATCAGTTCAAACTATGAGCCGAGCTGGCAGAGCAATGTTGACCAGTGGAATCTCGACTTCATTATTCTCGATACAAACCGCAGCTACGTTGACACCATTATCGAGGATGTGACAATGATAAAGAATGTTGGTCCGTTCCTGTAAGACTACATTACTGTTCCTTGGAAACATTTCTTGCACAAGGGGCGTGAGGCTGTTTACGATTCAATAACATTTTCGTATGCCAATTTGCAGGATGCTACCCACAATATCAATCGTCAGTACGATGTGTACAATGCCGATGAAACCACTTCGTTGATACCTGTTCAGGCATACTTCGACTACCATTGTGGCGACGACAGCGAAAACATCAATGCTAATGAGGAAATTTCGTATACCAAGAAATTCTGCTATTTCTTTAACGAGAATAGCTATCAGGCTGATGACTCTGCAAAATTCATCATTAGGGCAAACATAAAGACCGATGTCGCGCAGGCTCGTGAATATTACCGTTGGAACGATACTGTCAGGTACTATCAGAATTTCAAGAACTACTATGCTTACGATGATGGTTCTGCTGAAAAGGGTTATGGATTGACGGGGCAGGGAACAGCCAATGCAAGCCTTGCTTACAAGTTCAATACATATATGACCGACACGCTATACGGCGTTTACATTTATTTCAATCGCACGCAAGGCGACGGCAATGTTAAGTATTTCTATCTAACCGTTTGGGAAGATAATAATGGAATGCCAGGCGATACGATTGTAAGCAGGTTGGGTGTAAGACCATTGTTCTCGAATAGAATTAACGGGTATGTATATTATCCGCTTGATACTGCGATTGTTGTCAGTGGTACTTTTTATGTGGGCTGGATAAAGACGACAAACGATATGCTCAATTGTGGTCTCGACATGGAAAACGATGCTCACGACAAGATTTTCTACAATGTTTCGGGGTCTTGGGCAAACTCGATAATTTCGGGTGCGCTGATGATTCGTCCAGTGTTCGGCTACGAACTAATGCAGGATGCTGCAGATGTTCCAATACGGCGCGTTTCGACTTCGTGCGGCGTTTTCCCAAATCCGGCATCGGATGAGATAAACATAGATGTCAATGCTGATTTTAGCGGTGTGATGATATATGATAGTCTTGGCCGTCTGGTAATGCAGTCGGGTAACGAAAGTGTGATAAATGTTTCTGCTTTGCCCGATGGTACTTACTTTGTGAAACCTTATTCCGAAAGCAAGGTTTTTGAAACCGTCAAGGTTCTAATAATGCGATAGCAATTATGGATAAAGATTTTGAAGAATTTGAGGAATACGAGGATGATGGCCTCGAACTAGACGATGACTTGGATCTCTCCGAATCGGGTGACGAAAAATACGAGCATAAGCATTTGGTAGTTGAAGCAGGGCAGAAGTCGATGCGAATCGACAAATACTTGTCTATTCGTCTGCCCAGTACCTCGCGCAATAGAATACAGTCGGCTGCCGAAGGTGGTTGCGTGTATGTTAACGGCAAGCCGGTCCGTAGCAGCTACAAGATTAAGCCCAACGACGATATTAGCATAATGCTGTCGTTTCCTAAACGCGAAACTGGCATTGTTCCGCAGGACATTCCCCTTGATGTGGTATACGAGGACGATGACCTAATTGTTGTGAATAAGCCAGCCGGATTGGTTGTGCATCCTAGTTTCGGTCATTATGATGGCACTTTGGTGAATGCGTTGGCATATCGTTTCAAGGATTTGCCAATGTTCAATGCCGACACTTTCCGTCCAGGACTTGTGCATCGCATCGACATGAATACATCGGGACTGCTTGTTGTGGCAAAGTCGGAAGTTGCACGCGAAGGACTTGCGAGCCAGTTTTTCTATCACACCTGCAAGCGAGCCTACAATGCTCTCGTTTGGGGTAATATGCCCGAAGAAGAAGGAACAATTGTCGGCAATGTGGGGCGCAACCTCAAGAACCGTAAGATTATGGATGTCTTCCCCGATGGCGATTATGGTAAGGAAGCCATAACGCACTGGCGTGTACTCGAAAGACTTGGCTATGTGAATCTTGTCGAATGTCGACTTGAAACGGGCAGAACACATCAGATTAGGGTTCATTTCAAGCATATCGGACATCCGTTGTTCAACGACTGGGAGTATGGCGGCGACCAGATATTAAAGGGAACAACCTTTACCAAGTACAAGCAGTTTGTAGAGAATTGCTTCAAGATTCTTCCGCGTCAGGCATTGCACGCCAAGTCGCTTGGATTCATACATCCAGTAACCAAAAAGGAATTGTATTTTGAATCGGAGCTTCCCGAAGATATGACAAAGTGCATCGAAAAGTGGCGCAACTATGTTGCAGGAAGGGAGATGGAATGATTGGCACAATGGATTTAAAATTTCGTTATGCTACAATATAATTTTTGTTTAAATTTGCGAAAAATTTTAAAGCTATGGCAAGTAGAAAAGTATTAAAGAGAGACATTGATTACATGACAAGCGAACTTTTGTCGGATTGCGTATTGTATGTTGACTTGTATCCAGCACAGCCGACAGAGCCTGTTACCGAAATCATCAATGGTGTATTGCTTAAGAAGCAGGAAGTATTTTCAAAGATTAACACTCCAACCTCGAAGATGGACAAGAAAGCAGTAAAGGAAAACTACAAGGGTTATATTTCCGAAATGCTTACCACCGTCAACGAAGGCTACGAAAAATTAAGCAAGTTGCCGCGCAAGTAATGCAGCGGATTATAAGTGTCGAAGGTGTCGGCGATGTTGTTGTGTCAAAACGGCACAATTGCGTGCAGATTCGTTTGACCGTACATCCCGAAAAGGGCTTGCAAATGTCAATACCTTTCAGGGTCAGTTATGCTTACGCTGAAAGGTTTATTTTTAGCCATCGCGACTGGATTGCCGAAACCATGAAGGCTCAACAGCAGAAAGGTGTAAGACGCAAATTTACACCGCAGTCGCATTTTACCTGCCGTAGTACAACGCTCAGGTTCGAACCAACCAGTAATCAGACAAGAATCCTTTATGCAAAAGTCAACAACTTTGTTGTGACGGTATTCTATAATCCCGAACTCGTGGATTTTGAGCTTGATACAGTGCAGAATTTCATAAAAAAGGTGCTTCTTGCATCTATGCGCAAGGAGGCGGAGGCAATTCTTTATCCTCGTGTAAATGAGATTTCGCAAAGGACGGGGCTGAAATTCCGCAAGGTTTCGATAGGTACGGCGCATACGCGTTGGGGGACATGCAGTTCGCGCGACGAAATAATTTTGTCGTGCCGGATGCTTCTGCTTCCAGATTATCTCATTGATTTCATTATACTCCACGAGCTTTGCCATATTGCCCACAAGAACCACGGTGCAAAGTTCCATGCCCTTCTCGACAAATTGTCGGGCGGAATGGAGGATAAATACGACAAGGAATTGAAGGCTTGGAACGGACGGATATTGCCGGATGCTGAGTCCTAGTCCTGCGGTTTCTTAAAAATCTTGCTCCTGCAGCTATGCATTTTATTATATAGGTATAGGAATGATGTGTGAATCACGCCAAACCCATATTTGCAACTTCTCCTGAAATTTATAGAACTAGCCTCCTTGAAATATTTGGTAGGGCAGGTGACTTCGGCAATTTCGTATCCTGCATAGAAAATCTGCGCAAGCATCTGGTTGTCGAATACAAAATCATCGGAATTTTGGTTGTAGTTGATTGCACGAAGCACCTCCGCCGAAAATGCACGGTAGCCTGTATGATATTCCGACAATTTCTGGTGCATGAGTAGGTTCTGCGTGAATGTCAGCATTCGGTTGAACCAGTACTTGTACAATGGCATTCCGCCTTTGCGAGCTCCGCGACCAAGGATTCTCGAACCAAGCACTACTGGGTAAACATCGTTGGCTATTATGTACGACATCGACTCTATTAGCTTTGGCGTGTATTGGTAGTCGGGATGAAGCATCACCACAATATCGCAGCCAAGTTCTAATGCCTTTTTGTAACATGTTTTTTGATTGCCGCCATATCCACGGTTTTTTTCGTGGCGTATAATATGCTTGATGCCAAGCTGTGCCGCAACCTCGGCAGTATCGTCTTGACTGCAATCGTCGGTGAGTATTACCTCATCTACAATATCGTAGGGAATTTCGTCGAGGGTTTGTTTCAAGGTTTTGGCGGCGTTGTATGCCGGAAGCACCACGCCTATTTTTTTGCCGTTGATCATTGTTACACACCTTTATTTATTATAACATACCTTTTGAACTTGGAATGGTTTGCAACGTAAAGTCGTAGCTGATAGCTTGTTTTAAGCATTTGGCAAACGCCTTAAAAATGCCTTCGAGTTTGTGGTGCTCGTTGTCGCCCTCGGCTTTGATGTTGAGGTTGCATTTGGCATTATCGCAAAACGATTTAAAAAAGTGCGTTATCATTTCGGTTGGGAAATCGCCTATTTTTTCGCGGGTGAAATCTGCCTTAAACAGCATCCACGGCCTACCACCAAGGTCTAATGCCACTTGAGCAAGGCAATCGTCCATTGGCAATACAAATGCATAACGGTTGATAAGTTTTCGTCTCTGCCACAGCATATTAACAGCAGTTCCAAGAGCCAAAGCCACATCTTCGATGGTGTGGTGCTCGTCTACTTCGATGTCGCCATCGCAAGTGAGGTCTAAACCAAAACAACCATGCACAGGAAGCTGCGAAAGCATTTGGTCGAAGAATTTTACACCGGTGTCAACGTGCTTAATTTCGGGATTGCCCGGGTAGAGTTTGAGGCTGATTTTGGTTTCGGCAGTGTTGCGCGTTACCTCTATAATATTGTTGCTACTAATGATAAAACGCTCTGCCTCGGTCCAATTGTTAGCGTGAAGTGCGCAATAAGGTTCTAATTCTTCGGGAAGTTCTGCTCCAAAGAATACCGCTTTGCAGCCGAGATTTTTGGCAAGCATTACATCAGTAGGGCGGTCGCCAAGCACAAAACTCTGCGAAAGGTCGTATTCGGGATTATCAAGATATTTTTTCATCATATCGGTTCCCGGCTTGCGAGTAGGCAGGTTTTCGTGTTCAAAACTGCGGTCGATGAGAATGTCGTTAAATTCTACCCCTGCCGATTTTAGCGTGTCGAGCATAAGGTTTTGCAGCGGCCAAAAATCCTCTTCGGGAAACGACGAAGTGCCGAGTCCGTCTTGATTTGTAGCCATAACAAACTCAAAATCGGTATATTTGCGAATTTTGTTGAGCGAAATTATTGCCCCGTCAACAAATTTAAATTTTTCAAGACGGTCTACTTGATAGTCTACAGGCGGCTCTACTATTATTGTGCCGTCGCGGTCGATAAATAAAACTCTCTTATTCATTATTTTATGCGTTTTCCGTTTACAAATTTTACAATAAAGGCATCTGTAAAGCCTTTGTTTTTAACAATTTGGAGAATGTCGCGACATTCTGCTTCTGATTTTTTGCAACCTGCGGTATACTTGTATACGCTGTTGTCGGTGTAATAATCCACATCGGGAATACCATCGAGCATGGGGTCGTCGTTGGGTATCATGTTCCAACTAACTTTAAATTGCACTTTAAACACAGTATCTTTGGTTACTGCTATATGGTTGTCTTTTTCGGGCTGTTGTGAATGTCCG
>JAEEGJ010023686.1_pt1 | contig 12846 bp, 28 predicted proteins | sample 8958761 | NCBI WGS metagenome assembly JAEEGJ01 (sample SAMN16246546, study PRJNA631951) | gut metagenome | biome: gut microbiome; feature: rumen; material: RS-attached | host: Bos | place: Iran: Karaj | collected 2018-10
TTAAAAAAAAAAAAAAAAAAAAAAAAAAAAAAAAAGTCCAACCTGCGAAAAATTTTTTGAAAAAAGTGTTGACAAATGGGTAAACCCGTGCTATAATACATACAGAAAATGAGAGGGAGATGTCCCCTCAAGCAGAAAGGAGACAAACGCATGAGATACGAAGTTTATCCCTGCGACCTCACCATGTTCGGCGAGTGCCCCAAGAAGGTGCAAGATTGCGCCAACTGCGTGGGCTGGGATTTCCCGCCGGAAGAGGACGACGACGAGGACGAATAACCCCGTCAAGCGTCCAAAGGGGAGCAACATCGCCCCAAAAATTTTTCAAAGAAATTTGAAAAAACCTATTGACAACTGAAACAGTCTATGCTATAATAAGTACAGAAAGTGAGGGAAGGAAAACCCCAAACTGATTGAGACTTGCGGTTGTGCGCCGGCTCGCGGACAAATTAAAGGCAGGAAGAGAATAAAGCCAGCAAGTCTCAACCATAAACCCGCGGATTGATTAACCGAGCTGGCAAGGTTGTAAGTCGCAGAAACGTGCGCTGTAAACCCGATTCCGCGTGAACAAAGTAGGAACGGCCTGTGGGGGATTAAAAAAGGACAAACCAGCTTGCCCCCAAAAAAAACGTTGGTAAAGCCACTCCAAGAAATTGAGGTGGCTATCTTTTTGTTCATAATTTGTTCATAATTTTTCTCTTGACTTTCCCCCATACCCGTGCTATAATACATACAGAAAGAAACGAAAGGAGAACAAAACAATGAAACATCTACAAAAACCGAAAGAAGTCACCGTGGTAGTGTGGTATGCAAGAAACGGTCATTTCAAAGATTCACAAGTTTTCGGTAACGCATTACAAGCAAAGCGGTATGCTGAAAACCTTGCCAAAGAAAGCCCTACGCCTCTCTACTTTCGGATTCATGACAAATGGAATGACCTCTATTGCGGAGATGGCAAAAAAATTTGAAAAAAGGGCTTGACAAAGCCCTTTTCCCGTGTTATAATGTATACAGAAAGAAACGAAAGGGGAACACAAAAATGAAACTTTGGTACATGAATAACTCCACCGGCGAACTGATCGACAACCACAACCACGCTATGATGTGGTTCAACCAAGGCGAAAGCATCACCCTCCTGCAGGAGCGGGGCGGGGAGTGGGTCAAGCGGGGCAGCTGGGAACACTAAGAAAAAGCCGAAAGGCTTTTTCTTTTTGCCCGTGGTCACCGGAAATGGGGGCAAGTACCCCGAAAAATTATACCACAACGCTTGTGAAAAGTCAAGAGGAAAATTATGAACAAATTGTGAACAAAATAATTTCCTAAAATTTGAAAAAAATGCTTGACAGACCCGTGTTTATCGTGTATAATGATTACAGAAAGAAACGAAAGGGGAAACAAACCATGAACGCCTACTACACCAAAGCCGCCGCCGACCTGCTGAACCACTACAACTGGACCCCCACCGAGGTCCGCATCATCAAGACCCGCCTGCAGGAAGTGCTGGAAAAGTTCTGGGCCATGGATGAAGACACCGAGGCCAAGTTGGTGGAAGCCTTCAACCTGTGGCTGGATGGAGCCCCCAAAAAGCGGCTCACCTACTGGATGAAGAAGACCAACACCACGGTGGAGGAGCTAAACATCTACATGACCTACTAAAACAGGGGGCCGCAAGGCCCCTAAAATTTTTACTCATTTTTTTTGAAAAAGTGCTTGACAACTGACCCGGGCTGTGCTATAATGTAGACATCAAGAGAGGGAGGAACAGAGAATGAACACTTACATGTACGGATGGGCCGAAGCGCACGAGCAGGACTATGAGGAGCTGATGGAAGCCCTCAAGGCCGAGAACCAAGAGGACTAAAGAAAGGAGCAAAAACAATGTTCGATCTGCATAAAGCATGGTGTAAAAATCACGGCTTCCCCTATAAAATCGTCAACGGCCATTTCTACTGGCAAACATTCATCCAAACTGGGGAAGACTATCAGGATGAAAATGGCAAATGGCACACCCGCTGGCACCCCAAAAACTTTTTTGAAGAAATTTGAAAAACCCCCCCTTGACAACCAGCCAAACCTGTGCTATAATAGCTACAGAAAGTGAGGGAAGGAAAACCCTTAAAACCCTTCGGCAAGGAGCCAGCGTTCAGCCCGCGAAAGCGAAGCCCGCTACTGTAAAGCCAGAGACCCACGAGAGTCCGTAAGTCGGGGAACCGAAGTAAAAGCGCGGCGAGGATTACATGCCGAGAGAGGTACGAGCCCTTAACACCGTAGGGTGCGTGGTACTGAAGGAACTAAAACCCTCTCAACAAAGCAGGCCAGATGCACGCGGCAAAGCGAAGAGTGTGACCCATGAGAGTCGGTAAGCCCGCACAATAGCCAGAGCCTGCCTCCTGTTGGTAAAGCCGTTAGTATTAAGCTAACGGCTATCATTTTGTACTCATTTTCTATTCATTGTACTCATTTTTATACATTTGCACTCATTTTTATGCATTTGCACTCATTTTTATGCATTTGCACCCATTTTTATGCATAAGCCCTCAGCTGGCCGCGCGCGGGTGTGCGCGGCCAGGGTTGGCCTGGCTTATGCATAGGAGGTATTTTTATGCATTTGCACTCATTTTTATGCAAACGCTGTATAACCCGAAATGGGTGCAAATGCAGGAAAATGAGTGCAAGCCTGCAAAAATGGGTACAAAATTTTTACTCATTTTTTTTGAAAAAGTGCTTGACAAGCCCGGGCCTATGTGCTATAATCTAATCAGAAAGAAACGAAAGGGGAACACAAAAATGAAACAGCTGTACAGAGTTGAAAGGGCCACCGAAAAGAACTACCACAACATGATGTGTGGGAGCATGAACTACTCCATCGAAAAGCTGGACATCGAAGCCGAAACTCCAGAAGAAGCGGCGAAAATGGCCGAAGCCGAAGGGTACGTAGTCAACAAAGCATACGTGAAAACCGTGGCTGAGCTGGAAGCCAAAGAAGCTGCATGGAAGGCCCGCCTCGAAGCTGAGAGAGCTAAGGAAGAAGCGGCCAAAGCCCGCAAGGCCACAAGGGAAGCCAAAAAAGCCGAGGCCATGGGGCTGACCGTGGAAGAATACAAGCGGTACAAAAAGGACAAGGCAATCGCCAAGAAGCTCCCCGCAGAAATCGCAGAATGCGAAGCCGAGATTGAACGGCTCAAAAAGGAAATCGACCACAAGAAAAAATACCTTGATGAGCTGAATGCAGGAATTAAAAAAACTGAAAAGCCGTAAGGCTTTTTTTGTTGCCGAAAACGAGTGCAAGCACCCCGAAAAATTATAGCACATTCTTTACGAAAAATCAAGAGGAAATTTGTGAACAAATTGTGAACAAAATAATTTCCTAAAATTTGAAAAAAAGTATTGACAAGCCCGGGTCAATGGTGTATACTGTAATCAGAAAAAAGGAAGGGGAACACAAAAATGATTAACATTCGGACCATCAACAAGCTGGCAAACAATGACGGGTTGACCTTGAAGGCTGGCAAGCCCATCTCCTATAAGACTGGCTGGCAGGTTGCCACCGAAGGCGTGGAAGTGCGGACGGCTCGCGAAGCCCTGAACGCTGTCAAGGCATATGACGGCAACTGCGGTGTATGGCTGGCCGATGGTATTTACTACGTGGACAAGTCCCGCCGGGTCAACACTAAAGCCGAAGCGCTCCATATCGGCCGTGAGCACAATCAAATTTCCATCTTTGGCTGGGCTAAAAAAAATCTCGCATATTGCTAAAATATGCTTGACAAATCCGGGTCTATCGCTTATAATATAGACAGAGAGAGAAAGAGAGGCACGATATATGACTATTACATGGGAACAAATCGAAGCAAGCATCGCCCACAAAAATGAACTGGTAGGCAATATGGCTCGCCGTGCAGGGTTAGAGCATCCCTTCACCATTCGGCTGGCAAGACTGGCCGAGCGGGACCATACTTGGGACGATGATTTCGACCTGGCATATAATAGCCTGATGGCATATCTGGATAGACTGGCAAAAAACTCTTGACAAATCTACTCCCATATGATATAATACCAATAGAAAAAGAAAAGGAGATAACAAATATGGCACTCACTATCGGCAACTGGATTTTTATCGCAATCGTTTTCATCATCGGCGCCGGCATCGCAGCAATGTGTATCTTTGCCGACATCGAATATGGCTGGGGTTTCGGCATTCTCATCGCCACAATCGTTCTCTGTGTAATTCTTATAATTGGCCTCTCTTGGTGGCATAACAATACCGCCAATGGTCAGCGGGCTATGAAGGATTACACTTCTAATATGGAAGGTGGCTTGAACCGAGAAATCACCATCACCGCCGAAGACGGCAGACTGATATACCACTATGAAGGCAAAGTGGATGTTGAAACTCGACATGATGGAAATGCCAATTATATCCTCTTTGAGGGTGAAGATGGCCTCCGCCGTATCATCTACTATGGCGTACAAGATACTGTCCTCATTGAGGAAAAACGGCCGTAAATGTAATGCGGTTTTCCAGCTTGTTCCAATCGGGACAAGCTGGTTTTTCCGCCCGGGGTGAGCTGGAAAACCGCAAACTTTTTTCAAAAAAAACTCTTGACAAACTCATAAGCCTATGTTATACTATAATCAAGAAAAGGGAAGGAGCTACAAACAATGAGCAAGAAAATTAAGTTTCGTACCCCGTTGGCCGCTGAACTCAAGCAGAAATACGATAATCTCTATGCCGAATACGAAGCCGAAAAAGACCGTTGTTTCAAAGTATTTTTAGAATATTGTCACATGGAAGGTAAGTATGGCAAAGCTGTTTCTTCTCCATGGGATTGTGGGCAGGGCCTGCGGGGTTATCACTATGAATATCCCTCTATTGAAATCGAAAAGCAGGAGAGGGAAGAACGTGAGCAGTTCTTAAAAGATAACAATCATCGCTCTTCCAGCGAAATTTGGGAAGCCTACAAACCGCTGTTGGATGAAGCCGAAGAAGCGTTCAACCTTGAGCAGTATGGCATGACCACCAAAGAACGTAGTCTTCGTAAAATTTTGGCTGGCTATGAAAAGAACGTAGAGGAAGCCAAACGAGAAGTGGCTGAATGGGAAGAACGAGTGCGTCAAGCCAAGGAAGACTTGAACCGCTATTTGGAAACTATCCAAAAAAAATAATTTACTAAAGCCCTGCGGGGCTTTTTTATTTGACTTTCATAAAAAAATATGTTATAATAATTATAGAAAAATTGAATAGGAGGAAATTTCACAATGCCGATTGAAATCATTAAAGCGTTGTTGCTTTTGGCAAAGTATTGTCAACAGCAAAATGATTGTAAGAAATGCCCTTTGCGTGAATTCTGCGGCAAAATCCCAACTGAATGGTGATTTTTGCTTTGATTCCCGGGTACGACCACACTGTGGTCGAAATTTTGGGGCAGCTGGCTTGTGAAGTTTTTGAGGCGAAAATAGTGATTGAATCTGTGAAAAATTTTTTCCCGTTTTTTCAAATTGGGTATTGACAAATGAGTATTCATCGGTTATAATAATATCAGAAAGAGAAACAAGGAGGAACAAAACAATGACGAGAGATGACATGCTGGACGGTATCATTCGGAAGTATGGTTTCGAGCATCCCCGCACTATTCAGTTCGCCGCTATGTGCGAAGACCCCAAGGTGGACACTGGCAAGCTGGGCCAGCTGTTCATCAAGTGGATGGGTGAACGCCTCTATTAAAAATGAATATTTTGGACTGGGACTGTATAAAGTTCCAGTCCATTTTATTTTTATACATTTGGGTTTGAAATTATACACAGCCCTCTGTATTTTCAGCTGGCCGGGCGCGACAGCACGCGGCCAGTTTTTCGCAATTGTGAACTTTTGGTGAATTTTTTATGAACAAATTGTGAACAAATTGTGAACAATTTTTTTCCCAAAATTGCATACTTATGCATGAATAATGCATACTTATGCACTTGCACCCGTTCATAATTTGTTCATAGTTTGTTAACAGTTTGTTCATTGACTTCTGCTCCCCCGTGTGCTATACTGATTACAGTAAAAGACAGGAGGACAACACCATGACACACTTCCCCATCACCGCCACCACCACCACCGACAACAAGGGCATCGCCCGCGAGTGGGCTCTCTGCTCTGCGTTCGGCATATCGCGCACGAAGCACGACAACGGCCGATACGACAAGGGCTCCGATATCGAGCTCCCCGATGGGCGTAACATATCGGCCAAGTTTGGGGGCTTCTCCCTTATGAACGGCTCCCTGTGCGAAGGTCGCACCACGATGGAGGGTATTTGGGACCTGTATATCTCCCGCGTCCACTCCAACCTCGTGGCCTATATCACCGAAACATACGATGTATATCTGATGAATATGGACGAGTTCAAGGAGTTCATCTTCACCTTTGGGAGCATCCAGCACGAAAGCACCCAGAACGGTGGATATGCTAAAATCAAGTGCAACCACGAAACCAAAAAGCGCATCGCATGGCTGATGGCAAGGGTGGAGGCGTGAGCCTCCCTCTTGACCCGGGCCCCGCTACCATATGGAAAAAAGTTGTTGACAATTTTGAAAAAATATGGTATACTTAAATCACAAAAGAGAAGGAGATATGAAAATGGCAAAAGCAATTTACTTCGATATGGATGGCACGATAGCTGACCTGTATGGGGTCGAGAATTGGCTCCCCAAGCTCCGAGCATATGACACCACCCCCTACACCGAAGCGAAGCCCATGCTTCACTTCGCAACGCTGGCAAGGCTTCTCAATAAGCGTCAGCGTGAGGGCTACATCATCGGGGTCATTAGTTGGGGAAGCAAGTGCGCCACCCCCGCATATGACGAAGCAGTAGCCGAAGCAAAGCGAGCATGGCTGGCAAAGCATCTGCCGAGCGTCAAGTGGGATGAAATCCATATCACCCCCTATGGTGTGCCAAAGGCCGAAGTTGCCGACATTCCGCAGGGCATCCTGTTCGATGACAACACCGACATTCGCGACAGTTGGGCAAGCGGGGTTGCCTACGAACCCTCTGCAATACTGGAAGTGCTGAAAACGCTGGCCTACTAAGGCCAGTTTTTTGGCCCGGGCCCCGCGATTATATATTATTTTTTTCTAAAAAACCTATTGACAAATAGACCACCATCTGCTATACTATAATTGTTCCAAGGGGGAACACAAAAATCAAGAAGAAGGAGATGAATTAAATGTCCAATTCCCCCAAGTATACGCAGCGTACTGCGGTTGAGTACGCCATCCAGAATCTGACCAACGCTCCCGCCGAGGTCATTGAGAAACTCCAGTCGATTTCCGCTTCCCTGCTCAAGAAGGCTACTGCCGAGCGCAAGCCCACTCCGAAGCAGAAGGAGAACGCTGGCTTCAAGCAGGACATCCTTGATTGGATGAAGCCTGATACCCTGTACTCCATCACCGATGTGGAGAAGGGTGTGCCCACTCTCACCGCCAACAGCGTGGCTCATGCGAGGGTGAGTGCGATGCTGACCCAGCTCAAGGACGAGGGTAGCCTTGTGCGCGAGCAGGTCAAGGGTAAGGTCTACTTCAAGCTGGCCTGACCCTTTCCAACTGAAAATGGGGGTGCCCTCTTGCGGGGGGTGCCCCTATTTTCATGCGGTTTTCCAGTTCGTTCCATTCGGAGTTAGCCACTGCTAACCGCCCGGGCGGACCTAGGAACCGCATGAAAAAATTTTGAAAAAAACTATTGACATTTCCAGTTGAGTATGCTATACTAAAGATACCAAAAGAGAAGGAGATAATTTCAAATGACTATCACCATCGCTACTTACTGCCCCATCTGCCACACCTCCCACGATGTGGAAGTTCCCTTTAACCGCTTCTGTCTGTGGCAGGGTGGCTGGTCGGTTCAGGATGCTTTTCCTGATTTGGCTCCCGAAGAGCGGGAACGCCTCATTTCGGGCATCTGCCCTGAGTGCTGGAACTGGATGTTCCCTGTGGAGAAGGAGGATTGAAATGAAAATCACCTATGCCCACAACGTCGAATACCCTGTGCTCACCCACAATGGTTGCCATTGTGTCAAGGTTGCTGACACTTTCCAAGAAGCTCTTGACTATGTGCGGGACAACTGGGTTGAGGGCGAGGGATTCAATGTGCAAATCCAAGCAGCTTCTCGCTGGGAGCGTGTCACCCTTTGTACCATCACTGATGATGACCCATTGGATGAAGTCAGCCCCGACAACCGCGAAATCGTCAAGGCTGTTTTGACACTACTGGCAAAACAGAATTGAGTTTTGAAATGCCCTCTGGGGCATTTTTGGCCCGGGCCGCCGAGTTCACAAATAGTTCACAATTTACCACTTGATTTTTGAAATGCCCTCTGCTATACTATAAGTATCAAATGAGTAAGGAGAAATTCAAATGAGAATCTTCCGCAAGCGTGAACCCAAATTTCAAGTCATCGTCCAAATCCCTACTGGCCATTGTGTGTTCCGCACCGCCGAGAGCCAAGCTGATGTGGATGGATGGGTGAAAGCCTTTGAAGAATCTCCTGCGGCTGTCAACATCAAGGTATACAAACTTGACCCTCGTGGAGCGTATGAACTTCAACTGGAAAGAGGGGAAGCTATTTCCTCTACCACCAAAAAGCCCATCGGTTTTTGCCGATAAGGAGGCACTATGACCATCTATTGCGTCTGCACCAAGGGGCAAATGATTGACGCCGAGGGCACCAAGTTTTTTCTCAACCGAGATTCTGCTGAAGCCTACTACCACAGTTTTGACCGCACAGGGGACAAAGCATTGTTCACCTACCATGACAAAGGGTTTATGGATTTTACCCATGAAATCATCTGTTGCTCCAACCAAAAGCGCAAAAACCTCATGGCCGAGGTTGACCGCTTCAATCGGTGTAATGCCTATCAAAAAGACAAGGTATACGCCACGATTGAATGGGCTGGCAAGGGAATTTCAAATGATTATCAAATCATAGAAATTTCTGTGGAAAAATAGCTTGACAACCACCGCAACTTGTGGTATACTAATACCATCAAGAGAAGGGAGAAACAAAAATGACCCAAGCAGACATTCAGCGAGTGATGACCTCCCTCAAGGTCAGCGAGGCCGAGGCTGTGGAAATCCTCAAGGCCGATGAAGCCATTGACGATGGGGAAAAATTGTTTGAGCAGACCGCCGAGCAGAAGAAAGCAAGCAAGGCTATGACCACCGCAGGTGGTGGCAAGCACAAGGAAAAAACCAAGCGTGAGCGCAAGCCTGATGCGGACAAACACAAACTGATGGCTGCCCTATTTCAGGCCACCGATGGATTGGGCCTCAAGAATTATCAGAATGTGACCGACACCGAGTTCTCATTCGAGTTCAATGGCAACCAGTACAGCGTGCGCCTCATCAAGCATCGGCCTGCCAAATAAGCTGGGGGTGGTTAGCCACCCCTAATTTGCCCGGGCTCCCCGTTCACAGTTTGTTTACTTGCTTTTCCGCATGGTGTGTGCTATACTAATTACAGAAAGAAACGAAGGAGAATAAACCATGAAGAAGCATTACATCGTTCGTCCCCTGTCTATCATTTGGTGGGTCAAAACTTTCTTTGAGTTCGTTGTGGCTCCTGCCCTATTCATGTTTCTGCTGTTGGGCTTTTGCTGGTTGCTAAGTTAAAAAAATTTTTTCAAAAAACTATTGACAACCAAGAGCAAGTATGCTATACTATAATTGTTCCAAGAGAGAAAACAAACAACAAGGAGAAGAAAAAACAATGATGCTGAATGTCCGCCAGCGCGACCTCCGTAACCTTTCGTCCTATGACTACAAGGTGGTAGCCACCCATGTCGTTGACCGCAAGACCATCCACAAGCCCATCCCCGAAACCACTGGTCACTATGGTAGCCATGAGTTTCCTGCCTACCTCAAGGGGTTTGAGGACTGCTATGTGTATAAGTGGGGTCATTTCTATCTCAAAGATGAGTATGACCGCTGGCATGGTGGTGAAACCCCTAAGTTCACGCTGGAAGTTCCTATCTGCACCTATGATGTGGAGCTGACCGAGCGTGGCAGAGCCAAGGTCGAAGCTCGCTATGAAATGTACAACAAGCGGGCATTGAAGTACCTGGCTTTCATGGCGTAAGGTGGAGCAGGGGCAACCCTGCTTTTCGCCCGGGCGATTCCGAAATAATATATTATTTTATTTTTCAAAAAGGTATTGACATTCTGCACCCCCTATGCTATACTATAATTGTTCCAAGGGGAACGAAATAAAACACCAAGGAGAAGAAAAACACAATGTCCAAGAAGATTACCCCTGCTTTCATCAAGACCATCTGCGCCATGCGGAACGCCAACCTCAACTATGGCAAGCCCTTCTACGCCGAGGAACTCAACCTCAATGGCGGTCAGATTAGCGCCTTGTCCTGCGCTCGCATCATTCGTCCCACTGGGAACAGCAAGAAGTCCTACTATGACCTTGATGACACCCATGCTCGCATCTGTCGTGTCAAGGAGTGGAAGGTCGATGTGCGGAACTTCGACTATGCGGTGCAGAGCCTGTATGGTGAAAGCCGCCGCCTGCGTGACCGCATTGACAGCCACAAGGAATCCATCAACAAGATGGAAGATGCCCTCACCGCCCTGCGGAACGCTGGTTTCAGTGATGGGAGGTGCAGATAATGGGCCTTACTCTCACCATCATTTTCATCGTCCTCAAAGCCATCGGCGTTATCGCCTGGAGCTGGTTCCTCGTCCTGTTGCCTGTCATCATCGAAGTGGTGCTGTGGGTGCTGTGGTTCCTGTTCATCGCAATCATGGCCGCTCTTGGTCTGCGAAACTAATACCAACTATCGAAGGGGGTTTTGTGCCCCCTTCTCCTTTTGCCCGGGCGCGCCGCGGATAATATATTATTTTTTTTTGAAAAAAAGGTATTGACTTTTGACCCTGCATCTGCTATACTATAATTGTTCCAAGGGACAAGGGAATGCGGTGCAGGTTCTAAACTGTAGTCAAAGAGCCCTTAAAGGCGGGCATCATGTAAAAACCCCTTGTCCCAAGGACAAAAAACTTTTTCAAAGAAATTTGAAAAAACCCCTTGACAACCGCCACCACCTGTGGTATAATGATTTCAGAAAGTGAGGAGCGAAAGCCCCACTAAATAAAGGGTCGTGACCTACCACGAGAAAGGAAGTGTACCCTATGCGTACTAACATCACTTATGTTTCTGTCCTGTCCAAGGTCATTGAGAACTCCACCAACCTCTCCGCCGAGGAGCTGGACAAGCTGATTGCCCTGCGTACCTCCATCGAGAAGCGGAACGCCATCAAGAGCGACAAGCCCACCAAGGCGCAGGTCGCCAATGCCAACATCGGCAACGAGATTGCCGAGGCTATGGTCGAGGGTGTGACCTACTCCATCCCTGACCTGTGCGCTCTCGTCCCCTCCATCAAGGACGCTTCCAGTCAGAAGGTCGGTCCCATCATGGCGAAGCTCGTTGACGCTGGCAAGGTCGTCAAGAGCGTGGTCAAGGGTCACAACTTCTACACCCTTGCGTAACCCTCTCCCCTCTACGGAGGGGCGCAAGCCCCTCCTGCCCCTTTTCATAGGCGCTCCGTCAGATGGGCCATCTCTCGCGGTTAAAGCCCACAAGACCACGCTTGATGCTGATAAAGGAGCGTCGATGAAAAGGGGCGCGGGCCCGGGTCACAAATAATATATTATTTTATTTTCAAATTTCCTATTGACAAATAGTAGACCCTATGCTATACTATAATTGTTCCGAGGGGGACGGCGCCGAAACCCTTAATGAACTACATGAAGCCAACGCAAGGAACAGAAGGCTTTGACATCAAATAATTGCTCTTGCAGGTCTATACCAGTCATGGTGGTTGCCCTGGAACCTCTCCTAAACAGAGCTTCAAAACACCACTCCCTCTTTGAATGATAGGTTTAAGGTAAGAGTTGACGAAACAACGCGCTTCTTGGGAGAAAGGAAGCCAAAGCTAAACTAACTCTTCCATTTTTTTGAAAAAACTATTGACAAGGCTTCGTCAATGTGCTATACTAATATCAGAAAGAACGAAGGGAGCAACACCTATGGGTAGCATTACTCGCAAACTCAAAAAGATGGGGCAGTTCCAAGTGGTAGTGGAACTTGCTAATGGAGCAACAATTTTTGACAGCACCAACAAGACTTCCGATGTGAACGATTGGTTGGCCAGCTTTGATAAGAGCGAACACGCCACCAGTATCAAAGTATACACCAAAGACGAGGATGGTATCTATGGATTGACCACCAGCAAAACCAAAACCATCGGCAGACCTGTGGGATTTTGCAGGGGGTGGTAAAATGCGTGTTGTGAGATTTCGCGTAACCGATGCCTCTGTTGCTGAACCTGACATTCACTATGGAGTTCTTGTGGATAATACTATCCATTGTGCCTGTGGCTGTGGTGGTTCGTTTGAACTGGAAGATGGGGTTGAAATTCTGGACACCTACGAACCTCTTGAATGTGAGTTCGCAGCCATGTTGGGCTGGCCCTATGACCAAGACAATTAACTCAGTGCCCAACTGGGTTTTTGGCCCGGGCGCGCGAAATAATATATTATTTTATTTTTAAAAAAGGTATTGACATTTAGTACCCCATCTGTTATACTATAATTGTTCCAAGGGACAAGGGAATGCGGTGCAGGTTCTAAACTGTAGTCAAAGAGCCCTTAAAGGCGGGCATCATGTAAAAACCCCTTGTCCCAAGGACAAAAAAACTTTTTCAAAGAAATTTGAAAAACCCCTTGACAACCGCCACCACCTGTGGTATAATGATTTCAGAAAGTGAGGAGCGAAAGCCCCACTAAATAAAGGGTCGTGACCTAC
>JAEEGJ010023687.1_pt1 | contig 12846 bp, 8 predicted proteins | sample 8958761 | NCBI WGS metagenome assembly JAEEGJ01 (sample SAMN16246546, study PRJNA631951) | gut metagenome | biome: gut microbiome; feature: rumen; material: RS-attached | host: Bos | place: Iran: Karaj | collected 2018-10
AACCTGCTGGACATAGAACTACTTTTTATTATATAGGTCCAGGTGATTTTGGTGGCGTCACCAACGCTTCGTGAACCACTTGATTTTTATTGATGTCAGATAAATAATAGCAGAAAAGATGAAACGACCATTCTATTTGTTTTTATCGTCCGTCGTGTTGACAGTATTCTTGGGTTGCGGGACTCACGATAAGCCGCCTATGCTCAGCACTCCAGTGCCCCCACCACACAATGGTGTTTTTGTAAATGGCAAAGACACGTTGTGGTTGAATGGCGACGGCAAGACCATAAGATGGCATTTTGAGAACGCGTTGCCTGAGATAGGGCAATCAGGCAAGGGAGAGTATGTCTTTCTGTTTTCTCATGGAAAATACCGCTATGATGCAGCGGAGTATTTCCGTATCATCAATACTGCCAATGGCAATGCCCATTGCCAATTCAACCTCGTTCCTGGAGAATCTACGCCCGAAGGGGTCACCCTCATCCGCAACGATCAGGGTAACAAAACACAGCATTTCGCGAAGGTAAAAACCAATTAACCTTCTTTCAAAAACCATCCTTCACCCATAAACCTCCAAGCCGATGCCTTGCCTTCGCGATGCATGGCGTTCTACGATAGACAATCTTAAATTTTTGACAATGAAAAAGTACTTCCTTATAATTACCGCTATATGTCTGTCGTGTGCTGCGCTGATGGCTGAGCCTGTGAGCAAGCAGAAGGCTTTGCAGATAGCGTCGCAGGTGATGGATGCAAAAAATGAAATGAAGAAGGCTCCCGCCTTGAACACATTGAAGGCAGAGGCGGTATTCGGCAAAGTAGACGCCAAAGGTATGCCGCGCGGAATCCTTTTGGTAGCCACTGCACCTGAATCGCCCGGCTATCGTATCGACTGGTATGTAAACGGTGCCAAACAGGGGTCGGTAAATGGGGGCTTCTTGTCTTTCTCTGCCGACGACGACTGCCGTGTAGAGGCCCGCTACCTAAGTGAGACGGGTGTGATAGACGTCACTATCCCAACGTCTCTGAAAGATGATGTGTGGTATGACCTGCAGGGTAGGAGGTATGTGGAGAAGCCCACACAGCATGGCATCTACATCCTCAACGGAAAGAAAATCATGTTGAAGTGAGTCTCAGCCCTTTGGGCTGAGATTTGAGGTTTGAGGTTTAAGATTTGAGGTTTACCCTTCGCTTGATAAACCTCAAACCTTAAACCAAAATCTTCATTTGACATAGCCTTTTCCTTTGCATTTATCGCAAGTTCTAAGGTCTATGTCCACTTCACCAACATTCATATCTCCTGTGCCGAAGCATTTTTTGCAGAGGGTTACAGGACGGAGATATTGTGCTGACACCCAGCCATCTCTCTCGTCTCCTCCCCATTCCAGTGGTCCTTGGATAAGACAGAACCCATTCTTTTTCTTCCCGCGGTTGGCTACAACATCTCCTTTCGACAGTTGACGTTTATGGCCATCTCCAGTGTCATAGATGGCGTAGTTTTTACCTGGCCCAGTTCTGACATTGACGTTATTACCTGTACATACAAAGCCATCATGTTGCGCATTCGCCGTCAACATGACAAACAACGATACCAATACGAAGATTAATCTTTTCATAATTTCTGATTTGTATAAGACCTTTTGCAAATATAGTCAAATTCCCGAATAAATGGTATGGAGATGAGGGATTTTTTGAAAAAAATGAGAGTGGACCATCAGCAAGGTGGTGGTGAGATAAACCTTTTCCAATCCTGAAAAAGGCGTTCCAATTCAAGCGGTTTGTTATCCGCCGGAATTGGAACGCTTTCGTCATGGAAAACAACACCTGCAAATCTATTCCTCGTCCCAAAGACTGCTGCTGTTGCCCAGTTTGTTGCCGTCTTCTATCGGTCCAGCCAGGGCAGGTGAGAATGCCCTCTGGGATGATGAGGACGACGGCTCCGACTGGGACCAGTTGTAAGGCTTTATCATACAACAAAAAAATCACCACATCCCCATGACCGGGGGGGTGGTGATTTTTTTGTATGCAAGGTCGGTGGCCTATTTCACCATCTTCTTGCCGTTCAGGATATATACACCCTTGACGGCGGGGGCAGTCAGCCTGCGGCCCGACAGGTCGTAATATACGCAGGTGCTGTTTTGGTTGGCGGCATCGATGCCGACAATAGCAGTGGGGCTGCTGCAGTAGTTGTTGATAAATGATTTGATGGCAGCCACGTCGTAGAATTTGGAGTAGTCGCCCGAAGAGACGTCAATCACGAAGTCGGGCTCCACGCCACCGTCGATGTTTTCCCAATTTTTGTTGGCTATGCGGTCGCGAGCAGATGATATCTGGAACTGCATACCCTCTGGGGTGATGAATGGATGTACGGCACAGGAGCCACCACCGCTCCGTTCGCCGATGATGGGGAATCCCACGTCCTGCATCATCGAGGGGAAGAAGTTGCCACAAGAGAACGACACGTCGGAAGTGAGAACGGCAATGTTGAGGTCGTACTTCACATCCTTGTCCTTTTCGTCAAAAACGCCATCGAAGTTGCTGTCCACGTCAAAGTAGGCTATCTGACGCTGTCCGGTCACAAGGTTCTCGCTGTAGTAATAGTTCGGCCCGCCCATGAGTACCGACATGGCCATCAACACGTCGAAGTCGCCACCTGTGTTGCATGCGAGGTCTACCACGAGGTTCTTCACCTCCGGGTCTTCGCTGGCCTGCTTCAGCGCATCGAGCACCACGCTCAGGTCACCTGGGTACTCTGCATCGATGGCAGGTGTCTCGCCTTGGCATCCATTCTTGTAGTATTCTTTCCATGCTTTGTTGTTAATCGGACCAAACTGATCATACATCAAAAAGGCTGTATCGCCTTCCTTGTAATAGGTTTGATCTGATGTTGACGGACGATACATACTGATCTCTTCCCTCTTAGAACTTTCCATAAATTCTTCGATAAGGTCCATCAGCTGCTGGTACAGGTAGGGATATGTGTCCTCGAATTCTTTATTCCTCTCCTTCCATTCTTCAAAATATTCCTCCATTTCGTATTCTTCCGCAGGAGCCATGAAGAGGCTATAGTCGACCATCAGGTTGGTATGTCCACCGTCATGGAGCAGCACCTGAAGGCTTTTCATGCCGAAAAAGTACTCGTTGGTATTGGTGCTCTTGAGCAGTTTCTTGATGGTCGGTCCATGTTCGATGACGTCGAGCGTCTTGTCCAGACCGTCTTTTCGGATGCCACTCTCGAGAGGCGAGCGACCTGGCATGCCATAAAAGTGGTCGATGACAAAACATAGTTCGGCGTAGCAGAATGCAGCCATGTCTTCTTCGCGGCTCTCGGTCTCCAACAATTCCTTGGCCCTCTCAGGCTCTAACTTGGCAACATTGTCGGCATCATCACCTGTCAGTACAATCACCTTCTCACCGTTATAGCCGGCGAGGTGGAAATCCATATCGCTGAAGATGTCAGAGATGGTGGCGAAGGGGAAATACACAGCCTTCTCGTCGCCGCGCAGGTCGATGTCGTACTTACTGAAATCGAAGGTAACTGTAGCCGAGGCTGGTGTCAACTCATGATGGTTGTAGCGTAAGAAGGGTGCACCACCGAAACCGACGTTGTCCATCCCCTCTTGCACCTGTCCCATCTGGTTGGTGAAAGCCATGTAGTCGTCCGACGTGAACTGGTCGTTCACCGTGTTCACTGTGGCATTGGCATACGGACCCTCGAGGAGATACTCACCTTTGCCGGTTTTGGTCACTTTAATCGTGGTGCCGGGGAGTATCAGTGCCTGGAAATCGGCCACGGAGATGTAGGGCACCGAGGGCATGTCGGGGTAGAAAAGCAGGCCCACGGTGCCGTCGTCTTCACCGCCACGGTTTACGGGCACCTGTCGCTTCTCAACTGTAAACGGCTCTTCGGCCAGCGTGGGAAGCGTCAGCAGAAGGACCAGAAGGAATAGTAAATACTTTTTCATCTTTCTAACTTAATTAATTATTACATGATTAGGATATAAGCGATAGTAAGGGTAGAAGTGGGCTGTGATGTGATAATGCTCTCATTATCATCCGAAAAGCACTGCAAAGGTATGTTTTTCCCTGCAAATGCCAACGGCTTTTTTCACCTTTTTTGTATTCTGTCGCTCGATATTGAACAAACGCCCGCCAACACCTGTTCTCCGCACCATTGTCTTTTACAGTTATGGAGTCTCTTGTGTCTTGAATTTGTAGCCATCCCATTCCAGCACTTCTTCCCATCGATCTCCTTCGGATGAGACTAATACACGAATGTTCTTGCCTTTGCGAGGTAGGAAAAACATACTCAATCCGTTTCCATCATATAGGGCATTGAGGTCTTCAGGCAATATAGTCCTCATCGTTTTCTTCTGATTGTCATAAAGGCAGAATCTACATCCCGCGTACTCGCTCCAGCCATAGTCTTCGCCCATTTTCCATCTTACGCTATAAGCCACCAGTTTGTGCTTGGCATCGGCACAATTCCAAAAACACATCTCCAGATAGATGGTATCATTGGCCTCCTCGCCTGGCATGTAGTAACTCATGAATCCGTTTTTGGTATCTACGGTAAAGTTACCATGATAGCGGAGAGGCTTTTTTTGCTGGTATCGCTTCCATTCCTCGTTCACTTTGTCAAAATACTCCATATCTTTGGAATGGTTGAGGATGGCGGTTGCAAAATCTGCTATGGTAGGGCGACTGCCTTTGCTTTTTACTGCTATCCTAACACTGTCGTCATCGTAGGTGGGATATTCAAAAGTCTGGGCTGACATCTCTTGCATCCATACCAATGCCACGAGGGTCATCAGCAAAGGACAAATCTTGATATGAGGCCATTTCATCGTCTGCAATTCTTATAAGGGTATAAAAAATCGAATCTACGGCAAATATAGATAAAAATTGCGAAATTACAAGCCAGTAGAGATAAAAATGTAAACAAATTACCCCGAATTTGCATATCCGAGGCGCCGCCGATGTTCATCATGCAACCCTCAACCCTCAACCCTCAACCCTCAACCCTCAAACCTTTTTCCATACAATCCCCACAACAATCAGCAGGTATCCCGCGAAGCAGAGCATGGGGGCAACAACGATACGGCGGGTGGAGAACATATCGGGGCAGAACGCCTGTGGGGTGCTTTCATCACCGGTCATGAGTGCCATACCGGTGATGATAAGCCCACAGGCTATCAACAGGATGAGGCTGTTGCCTCGGTGAAAGAAAGATGAAGGATTAGTTTTGTTGGTATTCGTTGACATAGTGGTCGAAGATAGGGTTGAATTTCATGATCAGGGATTTCCTTTCATATTGATAGGCCAGGGTCAGCGACTGCTGCATGGTCTTCAGCCAGTCGTGGGCGGTGTAGAGCGAAGCCATGCGGCGACGGGCGCCGATAGTGTCAATCCATGAGAGCCATTCCTCACTGCGGCAGAGGAGGTTGGCGGTGATGGCATCGCCTTTGTCGGGATGTCCAGTGACATAGTAGCATTTTGCCAGCGACAGGGCTGCGTCGCTGTATGGGATGTTGCAGACGGGCAATTCCTTCTGCCATTTCTCTGCCACCGCCAGCGCACGGCGCTTGTCGCCCTGCTCAAGCAGCGCATCGATGAGGATGGCCATCACATATTGGTGGGTATGCGCCATGTGCAGCACGTCGGCATCTACATAGATGCCCTTCCGCGACAGACCACCGTATCTGAAACGGTGCATCACGTTGTCGTACATCCGTTCCACGTCGATATGCTGTCCCTCAGCAGAGGGGACGATGCGGTAGGCCAAGCCCTCGAGCACGTAATGGTCGCGAAGATAGGGCACCTCACTCGGCCCCAGACTGATAGAGGCATAGAGCGGACGGCTCCAGTCGCCGTGCGACACCATTTCCAGCACAAACAGGTCGTTCTTCTGCAAGAACCGTATCCCGCTGAAAGAAATCGTCATCTGCTGGCCGCCTGACGTCACGGTCACGCTGTCGGTGGGGATGCAGTGGCGGTTGGGGTCGCCGCTGAGAATCCAGCGATGGATGATGTTGCTGAGTTCAAAGGGGTTGTCACCAAACTGCTTCCTCGCCTCCTCGGGCTGTTCGCTATACAGTTGCAGGATATTCTCCTTCAGGTCGGCACGCACTTCCACGTAGTCGTTCACGCCTTCCTGGTAGTCTTTCCTCTCCCAGGAGAAGGGTAGGGCGGGAGAATCGTAGGCCGGACGTTTCATCTGGTCGATATACCAGTCGGTGTTCACATACGACAGGTTGCAGTCGCGCGTGTCGCGCCGTGTGCCTTCCACCTCATGGTTGTACCATAGTGGGAATGTGTCGTTGTCGCCGTTGGTGAGGATGATGGGATGCCCCTCGCGAGTCATGCTCTCCAGATAGTTGTGACCGAAGTCGCGGCAGGCATAGCGGCCCGAGCGGTCGTGGTCGTCCCATGTCTGGCTCACCATCTGCATGGGGACGAGCAGGCATAGCAGGGCAGCGATGATGGCAGCCGTGAGTGGCCTCTTCGCCCACCGGCTGACCATCGAACCTATAGCGCATGTGCCCATGCCTATCCAGATGGCGAAGGCATAGAAAGAGCCGGCATACACATAGTCGCGCTCACGGGGCGGTTGAGGGGGCTGGTTGAGGTATACCACGATGGCAAGGCCGGTCATGAGGAAGAGCAGGGCAATGACCCCACTCTGTTGTCTGCCGCGTCGGCCCTGCCGCATCTGCCACCACAAACCGAGGATGCCGAGCAATAGCGGAAGGCCGTAATACACGTTCCGCCCCTTGTTGCCGCGGAGGTCGGAGGGGAGTTGAGAGGTGTCGCAGTCGAGCAAAAGGTCATCGATGAGCCGGATGCCCGTGAGCCACTGGCCATGCTCCACCTCGCCCTGGCTCTGGATATTGTTCTCTCTTCCCACGAAGTTCCAGAGGAAATAGCGCCAGTACATGAAGTTCACCTGGTAGGTAAAGAAGAACCTGAGATTGTCGAGGGTGGTCGGCAGGTTGCCCTTTTTCTCCACCCCATTCATCCATGCTTCGTAGGCCTGGGCGTGCTGGCGCGAGTGCATGCGCGGAAACCACATGTTGTCTTCGTATACAAACTTCTGACGTTGCCCGATGGTGGTGTATCGTCGCACGCTGTCGGTGTCGAAATAATAGATGGGTGAACCTTCCTCTTGCTTGGCCACGTAGTATTCGCCTTGAGGTTCATAGGCGAGTTGGCTGCTGTAGGCAGGACCATAGAGCAATGGGGTGTCGCCATACTGCTCCCTGCTGAGGTAACTGCCAAGGGCGAACACGTTGTCGGGGGAGTTTTCGTCCATCGGGGGATTGGCGGCAGAACGGATGATGATGACGGCATAGCAACTGAAGCCGATGAGCAGCATCAGCATACTGAGAAAAATGGTCTTCGGCACGCGCCGTCTGGCTCTGGCCTGCGCCAGGAAGAGGAGCGCCAACAGAAGAACAAACGACACGATAAGGCCAACGTGCTGCGGCAGTCCAAAGACATTGACAGACAGCAGTTCTGCCCATCCGCCTATCTTGATGACACCGGGCACAAGGAGATAGAGGATGCCGAGAAGGGTCAGCGTGCCCAATGCCAGGGCTTTCGCCACTCCCATCTTGCTCACTTGTTTGGCACGCCGGTAGTACACCACCAGTGCCATGGCGGGGATACACAGCAGACAGAGCAGGTGGACCCCGATGGAGAGCCCGATGATGTAGGCGATGAGGATGAGCCAGCGGTCGCTGCCTGGTTTGTCGGCCTCGTCTTCCCATTTCAGGATGAGCCAGAACACCAGAGCGGTGAGGAAACTCGAATAGGCATACACCTCGCTCTCTACGGCAGAATACCAGAAGGTGTCGCTGAAGGTGTAGGCCAAGGCACCTGTCATGCCGCTTCCTTCGATGAGGATGGCCTGCGGGATGGAAATGGGGTGCCCCGATGGGGAATGGCATTCGTATAAACGCCTGACGAAATGGGTGATGGTCCAGAACAGAAACAGTATACACCCTGCGCTGAGCAGGGCCGACATGGTGTTGACCATCAGCGCCACTTCAGATGGGTTGCGCGCCAGTTGTGAGAACAGGTTGGCGGTAAGCATGAAGAAAGGGGCTCCAGGTGGATGCCCGATTTCGAGTTTGTAACCGCTGGTGATGAATTCCGGACAGTCCCACAGGCTGGCGGAAGGCTCCGTGGTGAGACAATAGGTAATGGCGGCGATGGCGAATGCCGTCCACCCCAATACAGTGTCGATTTTCGAGAAGGTTTTTTGTCGCATCTTGCCGTGCTATTGGTTGGATGCGGCGAAGGTAGCAAGAAAAGCGGATGCAAGGGCAGAAAAAAGCCTTACAATAGTCTTACATTTTACTTACATCATTGGTCCTCAGGCTGTTGCGCTCTCTTGGTAAGTTGGTATTCTTTGCCTCTCTTGTTGATGATGTCCATGTCGGACTGCCGTTTCAAACTGGCTTTCATACGACAGATAAACGTGTAGAGGGTGTCTTCGGGATGGTCTTTCTTGGGCCACAATGCTTCGCAGATGGTTTCCTTGGTGAGGGTGTGATGGGGAGCAGAGGCAAACATCTCCATCAGTTGTTCCTGCATCGGTGTAAGGTGAATGCCCGACGGCATGTTGGACGAACAGACCGGCACAGCGGTCTCGATTTCCGCTCCCCGGCGCTTCATGGCCATGGCCGAGAGCATGAGCAGGCAGATGAGGGCGCCTGCAAGGGGAAGACGCTGGCTGGAATGGCTCAGTATCGAACAAAAAGTAGGGTTGGCATATGCCTTGAGGGCGATGAATACCCCAGCGGCATCAGCACTGGTGGAATGCCATAACAGGGTGTCGCTGCATACCTGTGCCTCCTCGCGAAACGCTTCTCCGTGGTTGCGCTCCATCAGGCACAGCGCCACATGCGAGGTGTCTTTGAGCGAGGGGATGGTGAGTTGGGCACAGAAATACTGGTCGGGGTCGTTCAGCGTCAGCACCATGTCTTCATGGAGAGTGGCCATGGAGTGGGTGAGCAACCGTTGCTGCGACTCGTCCATCACAAACTGGCGCAAGGCGCGGGTGAGGTCTTGCCGCATGGCTTCTTTTGCCGATTGATAGTTGTGGATGCCCATGGTGACCGAGGCCAACAACAGCACAACAGGGCATATAATGAGGTAGCGTAGTCCTTTCATGACAGTAAGAAATGATGATAGGGCAAAATTACGCTTTTTCGGTCAAACATGGTGGTTTTGACAACATTTTTTAGGAATTGAGAAGGGTGTTCAGATGATTTTGGCTTTTGTGTCTTTTTTGCTAAAATATATGTAACATATCAAAAGGGGGATGAGCACATTTATACGTAACTTTGCCGTAGCGAAGACACATCGCCGAATAACTAACCAAAATCTATATGCTTCCTATGCGCTATTTGCAACATTCATTACTCGCTGGCATCGTCGTGTCGGCTGCTTGCCTGTTCACGACAAATGCCTCTGCCCAGTTGTCTTCGAATCCAGACAAATTCCTGGGCAACATCACCACACGTTATCAGGTGGACTATGGAAACGAACCTTTCCATACGCTCTGGAATCAGATTACTCCAGAGAACGAGTCGAAATGGGGGTCGATAGAGGGAAATGCCCGTGGGCAGTTCAATTGGGGGTGCGACAACTCCTACAACTATGCCAAACAGCACAACTTCCCCTTCAAGTTCCACTGTCTCATCTGGGGCGCACAGTATCCCAACTGGCTCAATAACCTTTCACCAGAACAGCAGTATGAGGCTATCGTAGAGTGGATGGACGCCGTGAAGGCACGCTATCCCGACCTCCCACTCATCGATGTGGTGAACGAGGCGGTGGCAGGTCACCAGCCGGCACCCTACAAAGAGGCTCTCGGCGGTGATGGAAAAACCGGCTACGACTGGATTATCAAGGCTTTTGAATTGGCTCATGAGCGTTGGCCGGACGCCATCCTCATTTATAATGACTACAACACCTTCCAGTGGCAGCGCGCACAGTTCATCGACCTCGTGAGGACGATGCGCGACTATGGCGCTCCCGTTGATGCCTACGGCTGTCAGTCGCACGACCTCACCGACATGAATCTCAATGACTTCAAGAATGCGATGACAGAGATTCAGGACGCATTGAAGATGCCGATGTACAGCACGGAGTATGACATCGGCACCACCGACGACCAGTTGCAGTTGCAGCGCTATCAGGAGCAGATACCGTATATGTGGGAGTCGGACTACTGTGCCGGCATCACCCTCTGGGGCTATATCTATGGCGCCACATGGACCACAGACGGCAACTCAGGCATCATCAGAGACGGAAAGGACCGTCCTGCCATGACATGGTTGCGTGAGTATATGCAGACCGATGCTGCCAAGAACGCGAGGAGTCCGTATCCCGGCATGAAGAAAGAGGCATCGGTATATGTGAAGTGCAGTCCGGTGAAGGTGACGGTAGACGAGGAGGTGGAAGTGACCATCAATGCACGGCTGAAAACCAAGACCATCGACCATATCGACCTGTATGTGGACGGCAACTTGCAATGCACGATGAACCAGGAACCTTTTGCTGCTTCCTTCGTGCCTACCACCTCAGGGCGTCATGACGTGAAAGCGGTGGTGGTGGCCACCGACGGTTCGGAGTATGAGCGCTACTCTGGAGTGAGGGCATACAGTCCACGCGCACCGTTCAAGGGCGCCATCGAACTGCCAGGCACGCTTGAGGGCGAGAATTTCGACTCGGGCGCAGAGGGCATGACCTATCATGATTCCGACAACCAGAACGAGGGCACATCGGCCTATCGTAACGACAGCGAGGGTGTGGATATCGTTACCGGCAATGGCGGGTATGCCATTGGCTATACCAGCAGCGGCGAGTGGCTGGAATATACCGTCGACGTGAAAGAGGCTGGCGTGTATGAGTATGATGCCATCGTGTCATCGGGTGTCAACAATTCTTCGTTCAGCCTGTCGCTCAATGAGAACGATGAACTGACGCCGCTCACCAACAACATCGTTGTGCCTTGCTTGCAGTCGAACAATTGGGATACCTACAGCACGCTGCACGGACGCTTGCTCGTGCCACTGGAGGCCGGACTGCACATCTTCCGCATCAACATCACGGGCAGCAGTTGCAATATCGACAAGTTGGTGTTCAAGCATGTGGAGGTGGACGAGAATATCGACATCACCGTCACTGCCAATCCCGACCCTGCCGTCCTCGGCGAGGAGACCACGTTGAGCATTACAGCATCTTCGCCCACAGGCACCATCGACAAGGTCATCCTCTATCGCAACGACGTGCTGTTCAAGACGCTCGACAGTCAGCCGTTCGACTATACTTTCACGCCAACCACGAAGGGTAATTTCAAGTACTCGGCTGTTGCCGTCGACAACGAGGGCAAACTGTCGAAGGTGGCAGACTATGTGCTCATGGTGAACAACAGGCGCATCCCATACAATGCCCTGGCATGTTTCCCAGGCATCATCGAGGCCGAGGACTTCGACAAGGGTGGCGAAGGATTCACCTTCCACGACTCTGACGCAGAGGATGAGGGCAACGTGCACTACCGCAATGACAACGAGGGCGTGGATATCGTGACCGGAAATAATGGCTATGCGCTCGGCTATACTGCCAACGGGGAGTGGACGGAGTATACGGTGACGGTGAACAAGACGGGCCGTTATGCCTTCGAGGGAACAGCCTCTTCGGGTCTCACCAACTCCGGGTTCAGCCTCGGACTGTTGAAGAACGGAACGGTGAACACCCTCTGCCAGTTTAATGTGCCGCAAACGGGCAACAGTTCCTGGGACACCTACAGGGTGGTGGCAGGCAGTGCAGAGGCAGTGCTCGATGCCGGCACGCACGTGTTCCGCCTCACCATCACCGGACCGTATTGCAATATCGACAAGGTGAAGGCCATACTCGTGGAGGACCTCGGCATAGAGGATGTGGCTGATGGCTCACAGCGTGCTTCGGGCGACACCTACAACCTCTATGGTGTGAAGGTGAACGACAGCTACAAGGGTGTCGTTATCAGAAACGGAAGGAAATTCATCAATAGGTAATTATTCATAGCCTTGCAACGGCAAGGTCATCCCGCCAATGCACGCCATTGGCGGGATTTTTTTTGTGGTGTATCGGTGAAGATAAGAAAAAGAAGTAGAGACACCTCATAGGCATCTCTACTTCTTTTTTTGTCCAAACCGAAGGTCTGCGCGCATTTCTCCCGAAGTCGTGTGGTGCGGACGAAATCCGCACCTACGGTCGCAACTATGTTGCTAAAAGAATTTCCCCTCGACGCTCTAATGGGTCGAGGGGAATTATCAGTCGTTTTGGAATCAGAAAAAGTGTTTTCTTATTTCAAATCTATCTCCAGCATGACGAAGGAGTAGGGCTCGAGGTCGAGTTGTGTCTTGCTCTTCGGGGTGTATCTCGACATGACGGGTTGGATGGGCTGTGCATCGTAGTTGTTCTCGTCGTTGGGCTGTCCCTTGAGCACGGTCATCGTGGCAACAGACTTCATCCCCTTGAAACGGGAGAGGTTGATGGATGCCTTCTTCGTTTCACCACTGGCGTTGCACATCTTCACGAAGAGTTTGCGGGTCTTCGTGTTGAGAATCACCGACTGTCCCTGCAGGTTGCTGGCATCGGCGATGGTTACACAGTCGCCATAGTAGTAGTTGCCCGACGACTCGCCGAACATTTTCTGCACATAGTAACTGCAGGTGAGATACGGACGCTCGTTGTCGAAATAGATGAGGTCGGGATTCCAGTTGGTGTTGTCGCGGCGGGCAAAGAGAGGCGCATACGAAGTCATGCAAACCACGTCGCCGTTGCGCTCCACAT
>JAEEGJ010023689.1_pt1 | contig 12845 bp, 7 predicted proteins | sample 8958761 | NCBI WGS metagenome assembly JAEEGJ01 (sample SAMN16246546, study PRJNA631951) | gut metagenome | biome: gut microbiome; feature: rumen; material: RS-attached | host: Bos | place: Iran: Karaj | collected 2018-10
GAACCGCACAATTCTGCCAACGCTTTCTGCCGCTCCATTGTCGCAGGGCATATCGTGTCAAGCACAACAAGATCCGGAATTTTCCGGCGCAAGACAGCAGCAACAGCATCGTACTCGGAGCGGCTGATAGTCGTCTGCCCGATAAGGACGGCGCGTGTTTCGCTAGTATCTGTTCCGGCGCACGGCACCGCCACATTCTCCGCATCGTTCCGGTCTGCGACGAGTATGCACTGCGCCCCGGAAAACTTGACGCATCCGGCAAGCGCAGCGACTTCCCCGTGGTTCCTGTCACCGGCGACAATCACAGTATAGCCGTCGGCAGCGTAAGATGCAGCTTTTTTCTGATTCGCGAGCACACGGGGACAAGTAGCGTCCACAACGATACACCCGCTTTTTTCTATGGAAAGACGTTTTTCCGGCGGAATGCCGTGCGCCCGTATTATTATGACAGGCGGCTTTTTGCTTTCGACCGCGTTTTTCTTAACTTCCTCAAGCTCTTCTTCGGTGTATAAACAGCGCAATCCGCTTTTTTCAAGCTTTTCAAGCGCTTTCTCGTTATGAATAAGAGGACCGTATGTATAGACAGATGTATCCTTGAAATCTACAAGACTTTTCCGCGCGATTTCGACGGCGCGGCGCACTCCCATGCAAAACCCGAGCACAGACGCGCGAATGACTTTCCTTTCCATGATGTCATTATAACCAATGTGCGAACTATGACACAAGAAGCGCACAACACCCGTGCGCATAAAAAAAGGGCTGCCCGGCAAGAACCGAACAGCCCTCATGCGACGTTCGCGTAAAAAAACGCAACCTATCTGTTATTTATACTGATCCAGTGTGCGGCAAAGACGGAAACCTACATCGTTCCAATACTTTGTCTGCTCGCCCTTGTCACGGGTAGTAGTTGTTATAGAAGAGGCAGAACCTTTAGAACTACCGCGCTGAACACGCTCCGTTCCAGATGTCGCACCAGTCGGGTTTTCAGCCCAATCATTTTTCTGAACTGGGCCATACAAATCTAAACACCACTCATAGACATTACCGAGCATGTCATAGATTCCGCGTGCATTAGGTTTCTTAAGACCAACTTCGTGGGTAACGCCGTTGCTGTTCTCTTTAACCCAAGCATAATTCACAACATCCTTGGCATCTTTTGCTCCTGCAAAAAGATCCTTTGTTCCATCATCCGCTGTTCTACCACGCGCAGCATACTCCCACTCAGCTTCAGTCGGAATACGCCAGCCATTCTTCGTTATGTCGGCAGTCACTGTATTACCGTTAATAGTGAAGACAGGCTCAAGTCCCTGAAGTTCAGAAAGCTTGTTGCAGAATGTAGCGACCTCTATAAAATCGACGCACTCAACAGGACGAAGCCCCTGTGTCTCACCAGCCGTGAGAGTATCGGATTTACCCTTACTTGGAGTAGGATACTTGGCATTAGGAATCTTTCTTACAACAGCTTCATACAAATCCTGCGTTACAGGATACTGACCAATCATATATGGGTCAAGATAAACCGTACGTTCATCAACGAAAACACCTGTATCACCTTGTCCATATATGTTCGTTCCTCGTATCTCCACAAAACCTGTTTTCTTGTAGATTTTGCCGTCAATCACGATATCGCCGAACGAATAATCAGGCTGAATTGGATCGATCCACTTATATCCCAGTATGTCATCAATATAATTCGAAGCCATAGCAACAACGCTTCCGTCCTTCTTTTCAACGGCAAACTGAAGCGCTCCTTCCTTCTTTACATTGACGTACATTGCATAGAGAGTACCCTTTTTGCTGTCGTAATCCTTTTTCACAAGCTTTTCAAACACAGCACCGCAGTTATTTATCGGGAAAACTATATCCGATGCTTTAAGCTCATATTTTGGATCTAAATCTTTGTACCAGAATGCAAAGGAATAATAACTATCCCAGTCAATGGTTGCTACAGCACATTGCTTAACTTTTACCGTAAAGCTCTTTGAAGAACCGTCAGCAAAGACATACTGGAATTTCTCTGAATCTGTAAAATCCCATCCAAAGAATTCTGTTGCATACGGACAATCATCCCACTCCCAGTTACCAATATTCGCATAGTTACCTATGTCACCGTTGCCGTTTATCACGTTTTTAATGGACGGAGCTTTTATAACGCCCTCTTCACTGGCTTCGATTCTAACAGAATATCCTGGCTCTGTTATAGTAACAGGTACATAGATTGTAAGTGTATTACCTGAAGTAGTACCGAGTTTACCAGTTGCAGCAATTTCGCCATTCTCTCCACCACGCTCATAATCCCACATGTTGTTGCTGCGAGGTTCATTTGTTCCGTTAATTTGAGTAACATTAATAAAGAAATCTTTAACCTCTGACGCTATATTGCTTGTACGGCAAAGACGGAAGCCAACGTCGGTCCAGTATTTACTCTGCTCACCAGAATCACGAGTACGGACACTTACAGTAGATTCCGAACCTTTACTACTACCGCGCTGAACACGAGCTGTTCCAGATTTAGCACCAGTCGGATTCGTAGCGACTCCTGTCGTTATGTCCTCATTAATATCAAGACACCACTCATAGACGTTTCCGAGCAAATCATAAATGCCTAGCGAATTCGGCTCTTTAAGACCAACTTCGTGTGTAACGTTATTACTGTTGTCTTTTGTCCATGCATATTTTGAAAGGTCAGATGTACCGTCTGCTCCGGCATATAAACCGTTCCATACGCTTGTATTATCAGGATTAGCACCACGAGCCGCAAACTCCCATTCAGCCTCTGTCGGAACACGCCAGCCGTTTTTCGTAATGTCAGCAGTTACAGTGTCGCCCTTGATTGTGAAAACAGGCTGCAATCCCTGGAGCTCAGAAAGCTTGTTACAGAACGTCGCAACTTCTACAAAATCAACGCTTTCAACCGGGCGAAGTCCCTGTGTCTCGCCTTTTGTAAGAGTGTCAGATTTTCCCTTACTCGGTGTAGGATATTTAGCATTAGGAATCTTTCTTACAACAGCCTCGTATAAATCCTGCGTAACAGGATATTTACCGATAATGAACGCGCTCAAATTTACAGTTCTTCCTGTTATAAAAGCACCTTTTTCGCCGAGTCCATTAACAGAGGAGGCCTTAATACCAACAAAATCTGTTTTGTTGAAGTTCTTTCCATCAATTTTGATATTCTCAAAATCACCGAATGTAACAGCAGCTCTGCTATCGTAATAATAGTAGTCATTGACGTATGTACGGCAAAGGCGGAAACCAACATCGCTCCAAAATTTGCTCTGGTCACCAGAATCTCGGGTCTGAGTAGTTATTGAAGTTCCAGAACCTTTTGAACTACCGCGCTGGACACGAGCAGTTCCTGATACAGCACCTGTAGGATTCGTAAAAGTTCCTTTAGAGATTGTTCCGTTAACATCAAGACACCACTCATAGACGTTTCCGATCATATCGTAAAGACCAAGGGCATTAGCTTTTTTAAGACCAACCTCATGTGTATTTCCGTTACTGTTGTCCTTAAGCCATGCAAAGTTCAAAAGATCTTTTTCGTTTCTGGCACCGGCTAAATAATTGTACCATGCACCCTGATTAGCAGGATCTCCACCGCGAGCAGCACATTCCCACTCTGCTTCTGTTGGAAGTCTCCATCCGCTCTTCGTTACGTCACATGTTATTTCCGTACCATTAATAGTATATACGGGTTCAAGAATGTGCAATTTTGAAAGCAGATTGCAGAAAGTTGCGATTTCGTAATAATCTACCTGCTCAACAGGACGAAGATTTTGTTTTTCGCCTTTTGTACCGGTAGAATCTGTACCTTTAGAAGGGTTCATGTTCATAACAGCTTGGTAAAGCTCCTGCGTAACAGGATATCTTCCAATAACATAAGCACTTAATTCAACAGTTCTGCCTTTTATGAAAGCACCGCTCGTGCCTTCACCTTTTATCGTTGTTTTGGCAACATTAACGAGACTTGTCTTGTCAAAAGTTTTGTATTCCCTTCCACCGTCAACAGGTATAGTGATATTATGGGAATTCCAATCTACTCCATAGCTTTCATACTCATCACCCGTTTTTGGGCGCCATTCTTCATACTCATCGTAGTCATCATATTCAGCGAATACGAATCCTACACATGCGAGCATCATTAAGACTAAAAGAACTTTTTTAGCCCCGCCTGCAAACAAATTGAATGTTTTCATCAAAAACTCCTTATTAAGATAGTTTGCAAAAAAGTAATACAACACGATACGAATATAATTCAATTGTATCTTAAAAGTCCAAAATATCAATAGGAATAAAGCCAAACAGGAAAATATAAATTTTTTTATTAAGATTGTGTTAAGAATATTAGATATTTTTAACCCTCGACAAAACATTTGCCTTATTGTAGGTTGAAGCTGCTCGGGACATGCGGGTGTAACGCGATAGAAAAAGCCGAGTTTCGCGCCATGCTTAACCCGGCTTTTTGCTACCTACGCTTCTTTGCTATTTCTCCCAATCATTATATGGAAGATTACGGCAAAGACGGATACCAAGATTGAAGTACTTCTTTTCTGGTGCCGCAGAATTGCGAGACAACAAGTTTACACTTGAAATAGAATCGCTCTTGCTGCCGCCACGGTATACGTGGGCTGTTCCCGTTTCCGGTCCCACAGGATTTTCATAGTATCCTTTCTCCCTTGTACCGTTCCAGTCAAGACACCACTCCAACACATTTCCAAGTGCATCGTACATACCAATTGAATTAGGTTTCTTGAGTCCTACTTCATGTGTCTCGTTGTTGCTGTTCTCTTTCATCCATACATAGTTTGCCAAAGCATCATCCGCGTCTTTTCCGCCGGCATAGATATTTTTCCATTCTTCTGAATATGGGAAACCTCCGCGAGCTGCGAATTCCCACTCTGCCTCTGTCGGAAGACGCCAGCCGTTCTTTGTACGATCGAACGTTACTTCATCACCATTGATTGTGAAGACAGGCTGCAATCCCTGCAATTCTGAAAGCTTGTTGCAGAATTTAGCCGCATCAATGTAAGTCACTCTTTCCACAGGGCGAAGTTCCTGTCTTTCGCCGGATGTAAGAGAGCTTACAGTTCCATTGCTCGGGTTCGTGCCCATAACAGCCTGATACAGTTCCTGCGTTACCTGGTACTGTCCTATCATAAAACTGCTGAGCGAGACCTCTCTTCCGTCAACGAATGCGCCTTTTGAACCGCTGCCCGGGATGTTGTTGTAACCGGTGACAACTTCAACAAATCCGGTTTTTTCGTATGTCTTACCGTTAATCGTGATGTCGGAGAAATCAGGTGCTCTCTGGGTGAAATATCTGTTCTTATTGTATTCTATGTAGTATGAATCATCATCATAACCACCGCCTGTATAAAGAACTTTATAAGGTCTGTTGACCGAGAAAGAAACCGCTACGAATTCATCTGATTTATTGTAGTACAGAATATATTCAGCACCATTAGCGTCTTCGTATCCAGTTTTTATAAGCTTTTCAACTTTGTAGTCACCGCTTGCAGCCTGAACGATAATGTCAGAAGCAGTAAGTACGTACTTAGGATCCGGGTCCTTATACTGGAAGCGCACGCTGTACCAGTTATTATGCCTTTCACCTGCAGCAACAGAAAGGTTGATAGCACCACCTGTCTTTACTTTTGCAGTATATGTCTTGGAAGAACCATCCTCAAAAATAAGCTCGAATTTCTCTGAATTCTTCAGATTCCAGCTGAACGTACGGGACGAATACGGATTATCATAGTAATCCCAGCCATCCCAGAAAGCAGCTTCGCCATTACGTTCATAACCGCTCTCGTCATAAGACACTATTGAAGGAGCCTTTATCTTCCTCATGTTCATACCACTTATTACCATCGTTATACTATATTCAGGGATAGTAATATTTGCAGGCACATAAATTGTAAGGGTATCGCCAGATAAATCACAGGCTCCGTTACCATAAACTTCGCCATAGTCCGGACCGCCACGATAACCGTAAGGATCATCGTAAGCAAGAGGCACGTTTCTTCCAGAAATTCTTTCGATAGAGATAGGAATCTCGTCAAGTTCCTTAGCCATATTGCTTGTGCGGCAAAGACGGAATCCTACATTAGAGAAGTAATCGCTCTGATTGCTAGATTCGCGAGTTCTAACTGTGGTAGCAGAAGAAGTACCATTGGCACCACCGCGCCGAACACGCTTCGTTCCTGTTGATGCGCCTGTCGGATTCTTAACGCTTCCAGTTGTTATCGTTTCGTTCAAGTCCAGACACCACTCGTAGACGTTTCCGAGCATATCGTAAAGACCAATAGCATTTGGTCTCTTTAGTCCGACCTCGTGAGTAACTCCACCACTGTTGTCCTTAATCCATGCGTAGTTCAAAAGATCTGTTTTATCTTTCGCTCCGGTATAAAGGTTGTTCCAAATCTCTAGATCATTTGGATTACCGCCACGCGCCGCAAATTCCCATTCAGCATCGGTCGGAACACGCCAACCGTTCTTAGTTATATCATAAGATATTGAATCACCTTTAATGGTGAAAACAGGCTCCAGTCCCTGAAGCTCCGAGAGTTGATTGCAGAAAGCCGCTACTTCGAAGAAGTCAACCTGCTCAACGGGGCGAAGTTTCTGAGTCTCGCCAGATGTAAGAGACTCTTCATCCCCATCGCTCGGATTCGTGTACTCTATACTAGGAGTTTTATTTGAGATAACCTTGTAAAGTTCCTGCGTAACAGGATACATACCAATAATGAAAGAATCCAACGTGACAGTTCTTCCGCTTATGAAAGCACCTTTGGAACCAAAACCATTTACAGTAGCACCCTTAACACCTACAAAACCAGTTTTTTCCAAGTATGAATCATCAATGTGCATTCCATTTTCAAAAGAACCGAATCTAGGATTATAATTATAATCGGTATCCCTATCGTATCCTTCTTTGTTCGTTCTGCAAAGGCGGAATCCTACATCGCTCCAGTATTTTGCCTGCTCACCAGAATCACGAGTCTGTACGGTTATGGAAGTCTTTGAACCTTTTGAACTACTACGCTGAACACGCACCGTTCCAGAGACTGGTCCGGTAGGATCCGTAAAAGTTCCTGCCGTTAAGGAACCGTTCACATCAAGACACCACTCGTAGACATTTCCGAGCATGTCGTAAAGTCCAAGGGCATTAGGCTTCTTAAGACCAACTTCGTGCGTGTTGCCATCGCTGTTATCCTTAAGCCATGCATAGTTCAAAAGATCTTTCTCATCTTTTGCGCCAGCATAAACATTGTTCCATGCAGATGTATTAGATGGATTACCTCCGCGAGCCGCACATTCCCACTCGGCTTCCGTAGGGATACGCCAACCGTTCTTCGTTACGTCAACAGTTATTTTTGTACCGTCAATAATAAACGCAGACTCAAGTCCGCTCATTCTTGAAAGCGCGTTACAGAACACCGCTATAGAATAAAAATCCACCTGCTCAACAGGGCGAAGATCCTGCTTCTCGCCTCTAGCAAGCGTATCTTCCTGTCCTTTTGACGGAGACTCCTGCATCACTCCCTTATAAAGCCCTTGCGTAACAGGGTATTTACCGATGATGAAAGAACTTATTTTTACTGTCCTGCCATTGGTAAACGCGCCTTCAGTTCCGCTACCTTTAATTGTCACATCATCGACGACAACAAGCTCTGTTTTGTCGAAATAGGCAGAAGAGCGACCACCGTCCACAGAGGCCCAAACCCGTCCGGTATTCCAGTCAGTACCCTCACCAATGTATTTGGCACCAGTTTCTGCGAATACAAAACCAACACAAGCGAGCATCATTAAGGCTAAAAGAACTTTTTTAGCCCCGCCTGCAAACAAACTGAATGTTTTCATCTACAACTCCTTATAAAAAAATTGACCAAAAGTCATACTACACGATACGAACATGTATAATTCAATTGTAGCTTGAAAGTCCAAAACTTCAATAGGAATAAAGCCAAATAGGAAAATAAATTTTTATTTATTAAGATTGTGTTAAGAATATTAGATATTTTTAACCCTCGACAAAACATCTGCCGTATTGTAGATTGAAGCTGTTCAGAACATTCGCGAACAACGCGTAACGGAGGTTTTATGAGATTCGCCTTTTTTGATACAAAAGATTACGATAAAGCTTCTTTTGAGAAAACGAACAGCGATATAGAGTTCAAATTTCTTGAGCCGCGCCTTACGGAGGATACGGTGGAGCTTGCCGCCGGCTGTGACGGAATTTGCGTTTTCGTGAACGATGTCGTGAACAAAAACGTTATAGACAGGCTTTTCGGAATGGGAGTGCGGATGGTCGCGCTCCGCTGCGCCGGCTACAACAACGTTGATATAGAATACTGCCACAACAAACTCCATGTATTCCACGTTCCGGCATATTCGCCGTATGCCGTCGCAGAGCATGCAATGGCAATGCTTCTTACGTCGGTGCGCCGCATCCACAAGGCATACAACCGAACGCGCGACTTCAACTTTTCGCTTAAAGGTCTTACTGGTTTTGATTTGCACGGGAAAACCGTCGGTGTCGTTGGGACGGGCAAAATCGGACGGATTTTCATAAATATCTGCAAAGGATTCGGCATGAAAGTGCTTGCATACGACAAGTTTCCCGCACAAGAGATAGTCACCAGCGGCGATGAGAACAGCTTTGGCAGCGTGCGCTACACCGATTTAGACACATTATTCAGCGGAAGCGAAATTATATCGCTTCACTGTCCGCTCACTCCGGAAACGCACCATCTTGTAAATGCCGATTCCATTGCGAAAATGAAAAAAGGCGTTGTAATAGTGAATACGTCGCGAGGCGCGCTCATCGACGCAGATGCGCTTTTAGACGGGATAAAAGGACGCAAGGTTGGCGCAGCGTGTCTTGATGTATACGAGGAAGAAGCCGACATTTTCTTTCAGGATTTTTCCGGTCACATTGTCTCGGACGACACGATAGCGCGCCTTATAACGATGCCGAACGTACTCGTAACGTCGCATCAAGCTTTTTTGACAGAAGAAGCACTCGCGAACATAGCGGACACAACTGTCGCGAACATCAAGTTTTTCGCTGAGAACGGATGGTGCGAGAACGAGCTTTGCTACAGGTGCGGGAACATTGAACGCTGTAAAAAGGAGCGGCAGCAAAAGTGCTTCTAGGTTTACCGGCGCACAAAAAACACAAGACAATACAGATTTTATAGAGTAGAATATACAAAAACGAAGCATTTAATACTCGGCGGCGACCACCGGGTAAAAAAGGAATAAATATGAAAATTACAGATGATATTTTATACGTCGGTGTGAACGATACGAAAATCGATTTGTTCGAAGGACAGTACCCCGTTCCCGATGGCATTTCATATAACTCTTATGTGATTATGGACGAGAAAATTGCCGTTATGGACAGCGTTGACGGCGCGTTCGGCGATGAATGGCTTTCCAAAGTAAAGACGGCATTGGGCGGGCGCTCTCCAGACTACCTTATTGTGCAGCACATGGAAATGGATCATTCCGCCTGCATAGCGCAGTTCGTGACAGTCTACCCTGACGTAACGCTTGTAGCCTCGAAGCTTGCTTTCGTCATAATGAAAAACCTTTTCGGTACAGATTACGCCGACAGGCAGATTATCATAACAGAAGGCAGTACATTGAGTCTTGGAAAGCACGAACTGCGCTTTATAGCCGCGCCGAACGTGCACTGGCCGGAAGTTATGTTCACATACGACGAGACGACAAAAACGCTGTTTTCGGCAGACGCATTCGGAACATTTGGCGCACTCGGCGCGACTGGCGCTTTGGGCGCGGCTTCCTACGGCGAGCTGGGGGCAGGCTCTGCTTTGGGCGCGGGCGGTAAAAGCTGCGCGGCAAGTGCGGACGCCAGTTCTGCGGCTGGTGCGACCTCCGCAAAACCTGGAACCACTGCCGTCGCATGGGCTCCAGAAGCCCGCCGCTACTATATCGGGATAGTCGGCAAATTCGGCGAGCCGGTGCAAGCTGTGCTCAAAAAAGCCGCCGCCCTGGACATCCAACGGATTTGTCCGCTTCACGGCCCCGTACTTACAGAAAACTTGGGTGGCTATATTTCGCTTTACAACACTTGGTCTTCTTACGAACCGGAAGCGGACGACATTTTTATTGCATACACGTCAGTTTACGGAAACACGAAAAGGGCGGCGGAGAAACTTGCTTCGGTTTTGAAGGAGCGTGGCGCGACCGTACGAATAGCAGACCTTGCCCGCACTGACATGACGCGCTGCGTCGCCGAGGCTTTCCGCTGCAAAAAGCTTGTCCTCGTAACGACTACGTACTGCAACGGCATTTTTCCGCCGATGCACACGTTCATAAACAACCTTACGGAGCGCAATTTCCAGAACAGAACGGTTGCGCTCGTAGAAAACGGAAGCTGGAACCCGGCGGCTAACAAAACAATGACGGCGATGCTTGGAAGCTGTAAAAACCTGACGTTCGCAGAGCCGAAAGTGACGATACGAACCGCGCTCAACGACGTGTCATCTGCGCAACTTGTGTCGCTCGCAGAGGCATTATCTAAGTAAACAAGCGCAAGTAAAATGCGCATAAATGGAGGAAATATGAACAAATACGAAGGAACACAGACAGAAAAGAACCTGTGGGCTGCTTTTGCAGGTGAAAGCCAGGCAAGAAACAAGTACACCTACTTTGCATCAGCCGCGAAAAAAGAAGGCTACGAGCAGATAGCCGCCATCTTTGAATCGACAGCAAACAACGAGAAAGAGCACGCAAAAATGTGGTTCAAAGAGCTTGCAGGAATCGGTAAGACAGCAGACAACCTTAAAGCAGCCGCCGACGGCGAGAACTTTGAGTGGACAGATATGTACGAAGGCTTCGCAAAGACAGCCGAGGAAGAAGGCTTCCCAGAACTTGCAAAGAAATTCCGTGGCGTTGCCGCTATCGAAAAACATCACGAAGAAAGATACCGCGCGCTTCTTAAGAACGTTGAGACAGCCGCTGTATTCGAAAAGAGTGAAGTTAAGATTTGGGAATGCCGCAACTGCGGTCATATCGTAATCGGAACAAAAGCTCCGGAAGTTTGCCCTGTTTGCGCACATCCTCAGGCATATTTCGAGGTCAGCGCGAATAATTATTAAAACAAGGAAGGGGAAGACAAAACACTGTCGTAGGTTTACTCCTCCAGCGTTTTTTCCTCCCCTTCAACCCTACCTTTTTCGGTTATGCATTTTGTGCTTTACGCGCGAATTTTTCTTTTGCTGTTAAAGCACCAAAAACAACAAGCCCTGCAGCAATGATAATCACACCAAGAATCGTGTCCTCAACGCTGATGTCGAAAAATCCTTCTCCTTCAAGGACAGAAGCTATTCCATCCACGCTCCACATAAGGCTTGCCGCCCAGAACATAAGCATAGTTGTAAAAACGCTTTTGTTGCCTGCACCTCTTTTTTTAGAGGCTACGAACAAAACCGTAAAAACAATAGCTGCAACAATCGTCATAATCAAACACATCAGGCAAGCCCTCCCGAAAGTCTCTTTGACATTCCATCAGAATTGCCGCGTTTTTTCTTTAACCAAGCGCCAACTCCAACAGCAAATCCCCAAGCTGCCGTTACAAGCAAAGCCATACCTACACCGACTGTCGCCATTTCATGAAGCATAACAGGTATATCCTCTGGGTTGTTCATAGCCGTCAAAAATGGCGGATAGAACGTAACTTCTCCGTGATAAATGTGCTCAATTGCAAGCAGGAAACTTCCGCCGTAAAGCATTTTCTCAAGCATCTCAATTTTTTCGCGTACAGCTTCTTTTTTCGTTGCTTTTGCGCCATCCGCAGCATCATCTGAATTCCTCTTAAGCAGAATCTTTTTAGAAACCGTCACGACAACGGCTTCAGCCAATGGTACTGTAAAACATGCCATATTTTTCCTCCACAAACAGATTTATACGTTCCCGCACAAATCTGTAATTTCCTTGTAAACTTCGATAAAAGGCTTTTTTGTCTCTCTTGCGATTTTCGCGATGCTCTCGTACTCAGGTGAAACTCTTGAAACGCCGTTTCCTCTTACCTCTTTTGCCCCGACCTCACCATACGGAGTCTTTATAGAAACACTCTTTCTGTCTAGTACGGTTCTTTCCATTATACACCGTCTTATTCCAATTGTGGTGGTATGCGTGAAAATTATTTTTTCAAGTGATTCGCGATCACTTTCTTTGCAAATTACGTTCAGAATATACGCGGGACGATTTTTCTTCATAAAACACGGTACATAGTGAACATCGAGCGCACCGTTTTTCTGAAGCTCTTCCATAACGAAGCCCAAAACTTCACCCGTGCAGTCATCCACATTCGTTTCAAGCTTGCATATAGTGTCGGAACTGGCCGAAGTATCTTCTATAATGAACGCACGGACGATGCTTGGCCGCTCATAGGCGCGCTTTCCGGCTCCCATTCCGATAGTCTTTACAGTCCAGCATTCAGGAAGCTTTGTGTCCGTAACGTCCGCCGCAACAAAAGCAGCTCCGGTCGGCGTGATAAACTCGCCATGAGCATTCATTATACGAAGCGGCAAGTTATAGCTTTTTGCTATGTTCGCGACGGCAGGAACTGGAATCGGCAATATTCCGTGCTGGCACCGTACCGTTCCAGTTCCCTCGTTCAAGAACGGAACGAACACGCGACCGATGTTAAGGCTGTCAAAACATACGGCAAGGGCGATTACGTCAACGATAGAATCAAGCGCGCCGACCTCGTGGAAATGCACTTTATCGACTGGCAGATTGTGCGCTTTGCTTTCTGCGTCCGCGATTATCGTGAATATTTTGTGCGCAAGCTTTCGTGCGCCGCCCGA
>JAEEGJ010023692.1_pt1 | contig 12842 bp, 10 predicted proteins | sample 8958761 | NCBI WGS metagenome assembly JAEEGJ01 (sample SAMN16246546, study PRJNA631951) | gut metagenome | biome: gut microbiome; feature: rumen; material: RS-attached | host: Bos | place: Iran: Karaj | collected 2018-10
CCGTTTCTTTCTTCATGATTCTTAGCGGCTACGGACTTACATATTGCTATAAAAAGAACCAACTCAGTCCTATCATTCAAGGCAAAAGAATACTTAAACTCTACGTTCACTATTGGCTAGTGCTACTCATTTTCGTTACCATAGGCCATTTCATCAAGCCAGACATTTATCCCAACAACCTTATTCATGTACTTATAAATATTACCGGCATCAACTGTACTTACAACGGAGAAATTTGGTTTCTACTGCCTTATACCATCATAAGTATGCTGTCCTGGTGGATTATAAATTTTGTTTATAACCTGAATGACAAAAGAAAAATCTTCATAACACTGGTAGTCTATTCTGTTATTTTTCTCACAGCAAGATACATCGGCTATCATCTACCTAAAAATGAAATAATAGCCACACTGCTCATACAACTTGTTTATAATGTGCAGCTAACTTTTTATTTCTCGCTCGGCATATTGCTTTTCCGATTGTTAGAAAACGAACCAACCGCTCTTAAAGCCGTCAAACCAACAATATACTTTATTATTATCATCGCTTTCTTCATCATAAAAAGCATGATTAAAGTAACAATTGCAGACGGACTGTATGCATTCATCATTATTTTCTGCATCAGTCATCTGCAATTGCATAGACTATTCCACAATGTATTATATAAGTTAGGACAATACTCGATGCCCATGTGGATGACACACACATTCTTTGCGGTCTATCTCTTTCAGGACTTCATCTACGGATTCAAGTATCCCTTGCTTATTTGGCTTATATTGATAACTATCAGCTATTTAGTATCAATTCCCATTCTAAAGATAGGCAACCGCATCAATACCCTTATTTTCAAATAGATAACTATTTACTCCCCTCCCTCTAGGGAGGGGCAGGGGGTGGGTCTTTTATTCTTCAGCTCATCTCCAACATCCTTTCGATAGGCTTCACAGCCTCTTTACGGATGTCTTCCGGGACTTCCACTACGGGCCATTCATATTTCAAAGCATTGTAAATCTTTAGCAATGAGTTCATTTTCATATAGTTGCACTCGTTACAACTGCAACCAACGCCACCCTCGCTGATTTCTGGAGGAACGGGATAGAACGTCTTATCCTTGCACTGGCGCTCTATTTCGTGCAGGATTCCGGCCTCTGTGGCAATGATGAATTCCTTCTTGTCGCTCTCTATACAATGTTTCAGTATAACAGCCGTTGAGCCCACTACATCGGCAATTGCCAATACCGGACCTTTACATTCGGGATGAGCCAGCACGATGGCTTCGGGATGTTCCTTCTTCAGTTTCACTATTTCATCAACCGAGAAACGCTCGTGAACATGACAGCCACCGTTCCAAAGCAGCATATCGCGACCAGTCACACTATTGATATAACTGCCCAAGTTGTAGTCAGGACCGAAGATTATCTTCTCGTCCTCGGGCAGCTGATCTACAATCTTCTTGGCATTTCCTGACGTAACCACAATATCCGTATAGGCTTTCACGGCAGCCGTGGTGTTCACATAACTGATAACCGTATAGCCAGGATGCTCTTCTTTATACTGACGAAGGTCTTCAGCCTTGCATGAATCGGCCAGCGAACAACCTGCATTCAAGTCGGGACACAATACAAGTTTCTCGGGCGAGAGAATCTTGCAGGTCTCAGCCATGAAGTGAACACCGGCCATCACGATAATCTTTGCCTCGGTGTCGGCAGCCTTACGGGCCAGAGCCAGCGAGTCGCCAATGAAGTCGGCCACCTCTTGTATCTCACCTTTTGTATAGTAGTGAGCCAAGATTACAGCATCTTTCTCTTTTGCCAACCGGCGAATCTCAGCCTTCAGGTCGAGTTTATCATCAACGGGTTCATCGATGAATCCCTTGTTTTTCCACTCTTTCTTTATCTTTTTCATATTTATCTTTTTCATATTTATCTTTTTTTTATTTTTAATTTTTATAAGAGAATAGATAGGATGATAGAATGTGGAAAAGTTGATAACTGACAGACAAAATATTTGGATATTCCGAATTCAACATCTTGTTCACAGGTTTTCAACAGTTCCTTTCAGTCATTCCTCATTCATCTTTAGCGGGTTAGTGGAGTTATCCACAATTATCGTTTTCGGTGCAAAGTTACAAAGTTTATATCTTTTTTCCTACTAAAACGGTGGAAAACTTAATGAAAATTTTGTGTTAAACAGGGTATTTTCCACACTTTTCGGGTAAAGGATTTCGTGCGGTTCATAATTCGCGGGTTTTCAACATCGCATTAAACGAGTTATCCACATAGTTATCAACAGTCTTTTTTACCCATTGAACCGAAAAGTGCTAAAGGGTTGCACTAAGAGTGCAGCCTATTTGCACCATTTGGTGCAACCTATCCGCACTTTTAGTGCAAAAGGGCTGCACTTTTTCATTTATTTGGTAAGGAAAGTCTATATTGCCGTTAAATCGGCTATATCTTTTCTTTAGAAAAGATGGGACAGAAAATTAAACAAATAAAAAAGACTGTTTTTGTTTTGTTATTTACTTTGTTTATACTATCTTTTCATAAGAAAAGGCTGCACTCGGAAATATATATAAAAGAAAAAAAAGTCTTTTTTTCTTTTGATATTTCTCTCGTTTGCACTATCTTTGTAGCATAATTATAAGACGTATGGCAAAGAATGTTCGATGGCAAGATGAATATTGGCTTCTGTTGATGCAGCTTTATCTGAAAAAGCCAGAAGGAGTGAAACCGCTCTATTCTCGTGGTCTCGTGGATTTGAGTCTGGAATTGCATATTCCGCCTCAGTTCCTTTATAAGCAGATGTTCAAGCTGCGCAGTCTTGACACCCCACGAATGGAAAAGCTTTGGGAGCGTTATGGCAATAATCCCAACCGACTTGCAAAGGGTGTGAAAAAACTTAGGCAGATGAAGGGAATGGGTAATGCTGACGAATTCTACGATGGAGTGGAGACCAATGAAAGCTTTGAACTGGATTTCAAGCCGCTGAAAGAAGACGCCCGTCTGACGCCCGTAAAACTTATCATCATCCTGGATTTATATTTCCGCCTTACGCCGAAAACAATGGTGAAGGAAACTCCAGAGATACAAAGTCTGGCAAAAATGCTGAAGATACCCGAGGAACTGGTGGTGGAAGTAATGGAAGCATACCAAATATGCGACCCTTGCCTGAAGTGGATGGAAGTGCTAGATTCTCCGCTTATAGACCCTTGTCATGAAATATGGCAGCGCTATGGCAATGAGAATCCTGAGAAGCTGGCCACCTTTGCCTTGCAGTTGAAGGAGTATTATAAGTAATAAGGTGTATTAAAATTATAATAAATTGGCACAGAAATTAGTTCAGCAACAAGAGCAGAAGCAGGTTCAACGCCAGATGCTTACGCAGCAGCAGATGATGGTGGTGCGTATGCTTGAAATGCCTTTGGCTGAATTTGAGAATGCTGTGCAGACGGAAATAGACGACAATCCGGCTTTGGAGGTTTCTCCGGATGAAATGCCGAACGAAGCTAGTGAGGTAGATGATACTATAGTATCTACCCCAGAAGAAGAGGAACGACAAAGCGAATTGGATGCCGCCTTGGAAAACATGACACGCGACGACGAGATGCCTGAGGCTTCGGTTGGTATAAACAACAAAGATAACGCTGATTATGAAGAGATAACCTACGGCAATCAGATTTCTTTCTATGATACGCTGCGAGAGCAGATGAGTGAGATAGAACTGACCGACCAGCAGCGGGCGGTGATGGAATATCTGATTGGTTCACTCGACAATGATGGTCTGTTGCATAAGTCGGTCGACTCTATTTGCGATGAATTGTCGGTTTTTCATAATGTATATACCGATGAAGAAGAGGTGAACGAGGTGCTCGATATGCTGCAGGGGTTCGATCCTGCTGGCATTGGTGCCCGTAATCTGCGTGAATGTCTGCTGTTGCAGATAGAGCGGAAAAAGGCCAATCCTGTCAGAATGCTGGTGCGGAGCGTTATCAGCGACTGTTTCAATGATTTGATGAATAACCAGTGGGAAAAGATAGTTCAGCAGTTATCTATCTCTCCGGATATGGTGGAACAGGTGAAGGAAGAACTGTCTAAGTTGAATCCGAAGCCTGGTGCTTCGCTTGGCGAAACCGAGGGGCGCAGCCTGCAGCAAATAATGCCCGACTTTATTGTTGACACAGCCGATGACGGCACGGTTACTTTCACTATCAATCGCGGCAGGGTGCCCGACCTTTATGTGTCGCCATCGTTTGCCGATATGTATTCCGAGTTCCAGAACAATAAGGATAATCTGAACCGTCAGCAGAAAGAAGCGTTTCTGTTTGCTAAAGAAAAAGTGAACCGTGCTCGCAATTATATTGATGCTATCAAGCAGCGCCGACATACACTCTACGTCACTATGAAGACCATCATCGAGTTGCAGTTGAGGTTTTTCCAGAACGGCGACGAAGGCGATATTAAGCCGATGGTGTTGAAAGATGTGGCCGACCGTACCGGACTTGATATTTCAACGGTTTCGCGCGTTTGTAATGCTAAATATTGCCAAACCCGCTGGGGCATCTACCGGTTGCGCTATTTCTTTAACGAGGGACTTCGAACCGACAAGGGCGAGACGCTCTCAACGATGAAGGTGAAGCAGTTTTTGAGAGAACTTGTTGACAATGAAGACAAGCAGCATCCGCTGAACGATGATACTTTGTCGGCTGAACTGAAGAAAAAAGGATTTCCCGTGGCTCGCCGCACGGTGGCCAAATATCGTGAAAGTCTGGGTATTCCCATTGCCAAACTAAGAAAAAGATAAGGAAATACGTCGTTGTTATGATAAATTAAGATGAGAGAAAGAGACATCATATTTGCGGCAAAGGTTATCAGCGCGATATTCAATCCGTTCTATCTTCCGGTGGTCGGACTGATATTGCTGTTCATTTTCAGTTATCTGAAGATGTTGCCGTGGAACTATAAACTGACGGTTATCACGCTGGTTTATCTGTTCACGGTGCTGCTCCCCACCTTTCTTATCTATGCCTACAGGCGCTATCAGGGATGGACACTCATTGAACTGGGCGTGAAGGAGCGGCGCATGGTGCCTTATGTCATCAGTATAGTCTGCTACGGTCTTTGCTATTACGTGATGGAAGTTTTCCACATTCCTCATTTCATGGGGAGCATTGTGGTGGCGGCGCTGGTGGTGCAGGTGGTTTGCGGCATTATCAACCAATGGTGGAAAATCAGCACTCATTCGGCAGCCATTGGCGGTGTGATGGGCGCTTTGTGGGCTTTTGCCCTGGTTTTTCAGTTTAATCCTGTGTGGTGGTTTTGTCTGATTATGGTCATTGCCGGACTGATGGGCACTTCGCGCATGATTCTTCGTCAGCACACCCTTCAGCAGGTGATTGTTGGTTTCTTTGTGGGTGCCATCTGCGCTCACTTCAGTATTGTGATGATTTAAAATAAATGGAAAAAGAAATAAATATGGAAAACGAAAAATCATCTCCCTCCCTAAACAGGGAGGGTAGGGGTGGGTCTCCCTTAATTAGCATTATCATGGGCAGCACAAGTGATTTGCCTGTGATGGAAAAGGCCATGAAATTCCTCGATGAAATGGAGGTTCCTTTCGAAGTGAACGCTCTTTCGGCTCATCGCACGCCCGAGGCTGTTGAAAAGTTTGCCAAAGGTGCTGCTGCTCGTGGTATCAAGGTGATTATTGCCGGAGCAGGCATGGCTGCCGCATTACCCGGTGTGATAGCTGCTTCGACTACGCTTCCCGTCATTGGCGTACCTATCAAGGGCAGTGTTCTCGACGGAATGGATGCGCTTTATAGCATTCTGCAGATGCCTCCCGGCATTCCTGTGGCAACGGTGGCCATCAACGGCGCCATGAATGCCGCCATCCTGGCCTGTCAGATGATGTCTTTAGCCGATGAGGCTCTCGCCCAGAAAATGGCCGCCTATAAATCGGGCTTAGGCAAGAAAATAGAAAAAGCCAACGCCGATCTCTCGCAATTGGAATATAAATTTAAGAGACCCACCCCAGCCCTCCCTGAATAGGGAGGGTGGATTCTTCACTCTTCACTCTTCATTCTTCACTTTAATATGCAAAGAAGAAAGACAACAACCTCGAAGGTTGGAGAGCTCCTTATCGGCAGTGACTATCCTATAAGGATTCAGTCGATGGCCACCACCGATACTAACGATACTGATGCATCGGTAGCGCAGGCCAAACGCATCATCGATGCAGGCGGAGAACTGGTGCGCTTCACCACTCAGGGTACCCGCGAAGCTGAAAATATGAAGAATATCTCAGCCCGACTGAAGGCCGACGGCTATCCACAGCCATTGGTAGCCGATGTACATTTCACGGCTCATACGGCTGATGTGGCGGCTCTTTACTGTGAGAAAGTTCGTATAAATCCGGGTAATTATGTGGACCCGGGCCGTGTGTTCAAGCATCTGGAATACACCGATGAGGAATATGCCGCAGAACTGCAGAAGATAGAACGGAAGTTAGTTCCTTTCCTAAACATCTGTAAAGAGCATCATACGGCCATCCGTATTGGCGTGAATCATGGTTCGTTGAGCGACCGTATCATGAGCCGTTATGGCGATACTCCGGCAGGAATCGTGGAAAGTTGTATGGAATTCCTACGCATCTGCCGGCATGAAAACTTCAACGATGTGGTGATTTCCATCAAGGCCAGCAATACGGTGGTGATGGTAAACACGGTCCGTTTGCTCGTGGAAACCATGGACAAGGAGGACATGCACTATCCGCTTCATCTTGGCGTGACCGAAGCCGGAGAGGGTGAAGACGGACGTATCAAGAGTGCCGTAGGTATCGGTGCCCTGTTGACCGAAGGCATAGGCGACACCATCCGCGTTTCATTAAGCGAGGAACCCGAGGCCGAAATCCCTGTAGCCCAAAAGCTGGTGGAACTTATTCCCGAATGCACCCGCCTCCGTGAACAGGGGGAGACCCTCCTAAATCCCCCCTGTTTAGGGGGGACTAGCGAAGAGGCAGCATGGATTACTCCCCTAACTAAAGGGGTAGGGGGTGGGTGTCTCCATCTCCGTCTGTCTGCTCCTGATTACGAAACTTTCCAGTTAAAAGCCGCCATGATTGCCGGTCCTATCCTCATCGACGGAAAAGCAAAAGAATTAGAGATAAAAGAAATAACTCCCTCCCTGCTTAGGGAGGGATGGGGTGGGTCTTCCTTATCCGATTCCATTCTCCAGGCCGCCCGCGTAAAATTCACCAAGACCGAATACATTTCCTGTCCGGGCTGTGGGCGTACGCTCTATGACCTGCGCACCACCATTCAGCGCATCAAGGAAGCCACGAAGGATATGAAAGGACTGAAAATAGGAATAATGGGATGTATAGTCAACGGTCCTGGAGAGATGGCCGATGCCGACTATGGTTATGTAGGTGCCGGTCGTGGAAAGATAAGTCTCTACCGTCAGAAAGAATGTGTTGAGAAAAACATTCCTGAAGAAGAAGCCGTTGAACATCTGCTCCGGCTGATACAGGAGACCCACCCCAACCCAAAGACCCACCCCAACCCTCCCTGTTTAGGGAGGGAGTCCGATGGCGCAGAATAAAAAAAGTCCTCTCTGTTAAGGGAGGACTTTTTATTATTTCTTTCTGTGGATATGAACCCCCTCCCTAAACAGGGAGGGCAGGGGTGGGTCTTTATGTATTCAGATACGAATCTTTAAATCCAAGGAAATAGAGCACGCCATCCAGTCCGATGGTATTGATGCTCTGTTTGGCTGTGGCCACCACACGCGGCTTGGCATGGAAAGCAATACCCAAACCACTCTCGGCAATCATAGGTAAATCATTGGCACCGTCGCCCACGGCAATGGTCTGAGCCAGGTTGACCTTTTCCACTTGGGCAATCAGTTTCAGCAGTTCAGCCTTACGGTGACCATCCACGATTTCGCCTACATATCGGCCAGTAAGTTTTCCTTCTTCATCGATTTCCAGTTCGTTGGCATACACGTAATCAATACCCCAACGTCGCTGCAGGTATTCGCCGAAATAAGTGAATCCGCCCGATAGGATGGCTATTTTATAGCCACAGCGTTTCAGCACTTCCATCAGTCGGTCGGCACCTTCGGTGATAGGCAGATGTTCTGCTATGTCCTTCATCACACTCACATCCAGTCCCTTCAGCAGGGCCACCCGGCGCGTAAAACTCTCTTTAAAGTCTATTTCTCCGCGCATGGCACTCTCGGTAATGGCTTTTACCTGATCTCCTACGCCTGCCCGAATGGCCAATTCGTCAATACATTCCGTCTGGATAAGCGTGGAATCCATATCGAAGCAAATCAGTCGTCGCATCCGTCGGAACATATCATCCCGCTGGAACGAGAAGTCCATATCAAATTCGCTTGATATCTTCATCAGTTCATGCTGCAAGACAGACCGGTCTTCCAGCTTGCCGCGGAGGGAGAATTGGATAGAGGACCCACCCCATCCCTCCCTGCTTAGGGAGGGAGTTTTATTCTCCATATTTTCTGCGCTACAGGACTCCCTCCCTAAGCAGGGAGGGTTGGGGTGGGTCTCCTTTTCCAAATGTGGTCTTCCACTTAGTCTTAAGATGGAGTCAATATTGAATCCCTGTTCTGCGATGACCTTTGTAGCAGCACCAATCTGTTTGGCGGCCAGATGTCTGCCGATAATTGTCAAAATATAACGGTTTTTCCCTTGTCGTCCTACCCAGGCTTCGTATTCCTCGTCAGTGATAGGAGCGAATCCAATGTTCACCTGCAGTTCTGTAGCCTTGAACAGCAGTTCCTTCATCACCCTTCCTGAGTTTTCTTCATCAACCCGTATAAGAATACCTAATGACAGCGTAGAATGGATGTCAGCCTGTCCGATATCCAATATCTGTGTATCATACTTGGCCAGGATTTCCATCACCGACGCCGTAAGTCCCGGACGATCCTGTCCTGTTATGCGGATTAAGATATTTGACGACCCACCTATATCCTCCCTGTCTAGGGAGGACTTATTATTTGGATTATTCATATAAGTTTCTTTATTGTTTCTATGACTTGATTAGTATTAAATAGTATTTCTTCGTTGGAAAAGCGAATGACATGATACCCATGATCTATTAGCCATTGTGAACGTATTTCATCATCTTCATGCTGCCGAGGTTCTGAATGATATCCGCCATCTACTTCTATAATCAGATTATTCTTTCTGCAAAAGAAATCAACAATATAGTCTCCAATAATATATTGTCGTAGAAATTTTGCATTTAGTTGTTGATTTGATAAAGCATTCCACAAAGCGGATTCTCCATCCGTCATATTTTTTCTGTTTTCCCGGGCAAAACTTTTTAGTAAAGCATATCTATCAGGTGAAGCGGTATGCCAAGTGCAAGATGGAGACCCACCCCTGCCCTCCCTGTTTAGGGAGGGAATTTTACTACAGTTTTTACATTTCTCCATTCTTCCTGTTGATTTGTACTCCCTCCCTAAGCAGGGAGGGTGGGGTGGGTCTTCTATCCCCCTCCCTAAGCAGGGAGGGCTGGGGTGGGTCTCCAGATTGGTGGGTCTTCTTTTTATATAGAATGCGGTTCGATTTCCACCTTTTTAATCTGCTTGTTAAGGCAAAGATGGAGGATAGCCCAAAGGGCAAGGTCTATTAATAAGATGACAGTTATGTTCAGGTATTTATTCAGATACCAGTTCAGCACAATATATAATATGTCTAAAGCGATGATGGATACCAACACCCAACGCATCTTCATTCCGATACGAAGCAGTTTGTGATGAATATGGTTACGGTCTGGCTTAAATGGGTTACGGTGTTTGCGGACACGATGCAGTGCCACACGAACAACATCAAATAATGGAATCAACAAGGCACTGATAGCGACAAGGATAAATCCAGGATGACCTTCTTTTTCGAAACCAGTCAGCATTATACGCAACAGCAGGAAACTCATGATAAAACCCAATGTCAGTGAACCTGTGTCGCCCATAAAAATTTTCTTTCCCTTACGCCGGTTGCCAAAGACATTATAAAACCAGAAAGGCAGGATAACGCCAAATGTAGAGAAAGCTATCATGCCATAAATCAACTGGCGTTCCAAAACAAAAACCACGCCGAAGACAAAAAGGGCGATAGCCGACAGTCCCGAGGCGAGTCCATCGATGCCATCAATTAGATTAAAGGCATTGGTGATATAAACCACTACAAAAATGGTTGCCAGATAACCCAACCAAGAAGGTAGGTTGTCAACGCCCATGAAATTACCCAGACTATGCATCCACAAACCAGACATGGCTATAAGTATACCGCAGATAATCTGAGCTACAAATTTCCACTTATAGCTGACACCAATCAAATCATCACCGACGCCAACAATATATAATACACAGGAACCCGCCAACAGCATCAGAAATTCTACGAGAACGTCAACAGCAGGCAGGTTAACTACGTCCCACCCATACAAATATCTGATTCCCATGAGTAGACTCAGTGTGATGGTTATCACGGGGAAGAACGTCAGTCCGCCAAGTCGAGGAATAGGTTTGTCGTGCACTTTCCGTTCATCAGGCATATCGAAGAGCTGGTGTTTATAAGATATCACCAACACGCGCGGTATCAGCCACCATCCCATAATACATGATAACGCAAAAGACGCAATTAAAAACCAATATGCTATACTCATAGTCTTTCAATTCAGAATTTCGCTGCAAAGTTACGAATAAACGAGCGAAGTGCAAAAGGAAAACGTGTTTTTCTTTTCAATTCCGAGTGGTAGTAACTTATCCAAAGTTACGAATAAACGAGCGAAGTGCAAAAGGAAAACGTGTTTTTCTTTTCACTTCCGAGTGGTAGTAACTAATCCAAAGTTACGAATAAGTGAGAACAAAAGCAAATAAAAACATGCTTTTAATTTGTTTTGTCGAACGCAAGTAACTTCTTTAAAGATACTAAAAATCGAGAGTAGAATAAAAAACGAGTTTATTTTTGCTCTTTTACCCTTCCACTTTCAATTTTGTAGTCGTAACTATGTAAACCCTCCTTACGAAAGTCGGCATGATATCTGTCTAATACTTCACGGAAGACCTCATCATATTTTGGAATAAATAAATCTTCTTTGGCTTCCATTTTAGATATAATCTCTTCTGCCAAAGGTCTTGTTAGCGCTAAGTCCGTCTTTCCTTGGTTAAAACTCGTTCCTGCTATAGAGCCTGGAGAGACGTTCAAAATGCGATTATTTGTTCCCGCTTTTTCTAATTCTATATTTACGCTCTCAATAAAAATTTTTTGCGCAGCCTTTGTGGCGCCATATATAGAAAGAAAAGGAGAGGACATAAAGCCAGCTATGCTTGACATCACTACACAGTAGAAATCTTCTTTGCTAAGTAATTTATCATAGAAATGCTTGATAATTCGGATAACAGGAATGGTATTAACGTTGAAATACGTGGCAATCATATCTTCCGGAATATCTTTGAAGAGTGCCAGTCTGCCAAAACCTGCCGTGATAATAAGTGCGTCGATATCTTGGAATTGGTCAAAAATAGAATAGTCTTGACAAGTTAAATCAAATTGTACACTTTCTATTTTCTTGTGCCGGAACTCTTCTGCCAGTTTAGCCTTATCCACCACATACACCTTCTCTGTCTCAGTCTTCTCCGCCAAGACATGCGCCATCGAAAGCCCAATTCCATTTGCCCCTCCAACAATCAATATTCTTTTCATAAACTTGAATCTTGAAACCTGAATCTTGAAACGCGCAAAGCGCATTTAGATTTCCATGAAATTCTTTCGCTCTGCAAACAATTGCATAATTCTTGCCATAGCTATGCTTTCCTTTTGGTGCAGACGCGTAGACGAAAAACGGTGGTTGATAATACAAGAGATAAATTCCTGAATCTCATAACGTAGACCGGCACCATCCCATTTGTAGAAATATTTTTTATTTTGGTTCTGGTCCTCAAAACGGAACTCATAATAATCCGTCAGCCACCAAGGAGCAGGTACATAGGCATAACCTTTTGTACCTGAAATGATGAGGTTACCTTCTGTCTTTACCCCTAATCCTAACTGGAATGAGCATACACCATGCGGATAGCGCATCACACCACGAGTATAGACGTCAACCCCATTTTCCATTTTTGAATAGAAGTTGATGTTTGTGTGATTAATGCCCATTAATCGGATAATAGGAAGCAAAGGATAGGAACCCATTTCATTCATCGAACCGCCAGCTTGCTCCGGGTCAAGTTCACGGGTAAATCTATCACCCCATAGTTTTGATTCAGAAGCATTGATATCCACCACATCACCAATCATACCGCTTTTAATCATTGTCATCAGATGATTAAATGCAGGAGAGAAAGCGGTTTTGTTTGCTTCTAATAAAACGAGATGCTTTTGTTCAGCAATATCGTATAATTCTTTTGCTTCTTTTTCATTCAGCACTAATGGTGTTTCGCACAAAACATGTTTTCCATGTTCTAGTGCATATTTGGACTGTTCATAATGGTAAAGATGAGGCGTTGCGATATATACGGCATCCACTTGTTCCATCATTTCTTCCATGGAAGAAGATATATGCATTATCTGATGCTTTTGAGCGAATGACGTAGCGACGTTTTTATCTATATCTAGAATATCTACTACTTTGACGGCACTCACTACCTTACTTTCCGGAACAAATCGTTGAGCAATCCTACCACATCCGATGATGCCAATGCGTATATCTTTCTGCATCTCCTCACGCAGCATGGTCGAGGAGATTCCCTCTGTACGTGGTAAATATACCACTTTACAGTATTCGTTCAGGTAGTCAAATTTCCCTTCCCAGTCGG
>JAEEGJ010023695.1_pt1 | contig 12840 bp, 9 predicted proteins | sample 8958761 | NCBI WGS metagenome assembly JAEEGJ01 (sample SAMN16246546, study PRJNA631951) | gut metagenome | biome: gut microbiome; feature: rumen; material: RS-attached | host: Bos | place: Iran: Karaj | collected 2018-10
GTGAACAAGTTCCCATCTCCCACAGCATCTTCTTGAGCACGGGCCCCTCCCTCTGACGCGCCGAGGGTGGCGACGGTTTTTGATACCCTATACCTTAAGTTCTGCTCACTGGGAAAGATTTGTCACGGAAAGATAGCCGTTTTCAAATACATCGGGATAGAGGAATTTTGATTCGCGAAGCGAAAATTTCACGAACAGATACTTATCATCTACAGACATTACTGTACCCTCGCCCAAGCTCTTGTGATAAACAGCATCTCCCACTTTAATGTTTTCCCAGGGTTGCTCTTTTACCAGTTCAGGAGTCGGTTCAGCCACAGCCTTGTACTCCGGCTCTTCTTCGAGTACTGTCTTTGATGTATCTATCACGGTGTCCCAACCGCCTATCAGTGTACCTGTATGGGTATTGATTCCAGTGTATTCAAGCGATGAATCCTCATAACGCTTAAACTTATAGACGGCATCGTTCATCAGTTCGCTGTTGAATACGCCCAAGCTTACAAGCAGGCTGAAATCATTGAGCGTAAGGCCTGTCACCTTGCGGAACAGCTCAGGCTCCAACTGCTCTATTACGTCTTTGAGAGAGTATTCACGGAAATCGGTCAGATACATGAATACGGGAATACGGGTGGCAAACTTTATGAGTTTCTCCTGAATCTCACGACGCTTGCTCTTGTACTCTTTTTCCTCATCGGACAGCTCTTTCTTCTCGCGCGGAGTAAGGTCATCGCCACGTTCTTTCTTGGTATTTTTTACCTTCTCTGACTTGTTGATTATGGTCTCTATATCTGAATTCAGGCTGCGGAATCCCTCAATGTTCATCAGGGCACGCATTGCGTCGGGATTGTTCATCAAGCGTTGCAGGGTGGCATTATCTACATTTACCAGTACGGCCGATTCCCATCTGCGGGCAAGCAATGTTGCCGTAGTGCCGCTCATAGCCATATCAAGTACTCCAGCGGCATCAATCTCCTTCATGGATGAACCATCGAACGCAAGGATAGGCAGGAACTTTATGAACTCCTGGACCTTCTTTTCGGGGTTGGACTCATGTACGTTAAGCTGGCAGCTGTACTCCTCTACCAAACGCAGGGCACGGTTGGGTGCAAAGTCAAACACGTAACAGAGCGGTTTTAGAATCACCTCATCGCCGTTCTCATCACAGGTGGTCCAGGGTGACTGAACACGGAAAGCAGCCTGGAAATAGGTCTCGGGCGATGTAGTGTTACGAAGCATCAGTATTCCGGTCCAAGGTTTTACGGTTACGCCTGTGGATAGCTTGCCGCAAGACAGGGTTATGGTTTTGCTCTCCTGCGGATCATTCATGGCCTCATACACCGGACCTACCGCAGCGGCACCCATACCGGCCCTGTTTCCAGCAGCAACTATCACACGGTAATCAGAATAAAAACGGTTTACACGCTTTTCAAGCAGTCTGGCCATAGCCTCACATGCCGCAACCGATGGCAGAAACCAGTATGTATGTTGCAGGTAACTTAGCAGACGGGCATCAGAAAAAGGCATAGGCGGTTTCTCTGTACCCAGCTTCAATTCTGTAACAATATTCTCAGTGTATGCACCACGTATCAGGTCAAGCCATTTCTGCACATACTCCTCATGAATGAAACCTTTGTCATCGGCACGGAAAAACTCGTTCAGGTCAAACTCGTCAAACTCACCCTGCGATGCTATCTCGCGGATGCTGTCCGGCAGTTGATATGTGAGCATCACCATCTTGGGCAGTTGGGCGTATGGATTATTCGGCCCTCTCCAAGCCTCTTTGGAACGTTGCTCATCGGAATATGTCCAGTTGTATATCTGCTCCTCTATGAATTCACCCGTTGATATGGCCCGGAATGGCGTTCCCGACAAATACAGATAGGCATGCGTACGCAACGGCATCAGCTCCTCATCATACATCTCGCGGGCCTCGAGTTCACGCACATTATCGGCATCCTCATTTATGATATCGCCCACCTCAAGCGCCCGCATCAGCGCCGGATCTTTCTTGTCATAAAAGTTCTTGGCATTCCTGCCCCAGGCGCCATAATGATACTCGTCAAGCACTATGCAATCCCAGTCAACAGTCTGTATCCACTCATTTGTAGCCTTAATGCCTCCTACCGCATTCTTGCCCAGCACATCCTGGAACGATGCAAAACAGACAAACGGCTTGCGCTCATTTACGTAATTGAATTCACGGTCATCCTGTTTCTGGCAGAACTGCCAGCCCTCAAAATCCTTATGGGTAGCCAGATCCTCCTCCCAGGCGGTCTTGACCGCAGGCTTGAAAGTAAGCACCAGAACCTTGGTCCACCCCATACGTAGTGCCAGCTGATATGTGGTGAACGTCTTGCCAAAGCGCATCTTGGCGTTCCAGAGGAAATGCGGAATGAGCCCCCGGTTTGCAGGGTCCTTTACAAAAGCCTCAAAGTATGCCGATGTCTTACTGACCGCCTCCTCCTGTTCCGGCCGCATGGGGAATGAGTATATGCGGTCAACAATCGACTCCGTTCCCTCTACAGCCGATGCAATAGCCCTTTCAACGGTTTGGGCATCGGTCACAAACCACTCTCCCTCCGGGTTGCGCACATGATTTTTGCGCAGTATCTTATGTATCAGATGGTCATCAAATGATGTCCCATCCTTACGCATGGCCGGTCTCTTGAGTACAATTTTATACCGGACACTATTTGTCTGGTTCTGCTCCCGCACACGGATCTCTACATCACGAGTGGTATAACCCACCTTAAGCATCCCTTCATGAACCGGAACACCAATATGCTGGTATGCATAAATCATAGGGGTCTCAGTGACCTTCTCCCTAAGCAAATCAGTAGTAGCCATATCCTTTTGCAAGCTATGGCACACTTTGAATCTATGCTGACAGGCTATTCCTTATCCGGCTCCTTATTGTATGGAATCCTCTCCTCATTCACGTACAGTGATGCAGGCCTGGTCATTTGATATGGTTTGGGCGCCGTTCTTGTTGACTTGGGTTTGTACTGTTTTACGGTTATGATCTCCTCACCCAATGCAACCTCAATCTCCGCAATAGTACGCATGGTAAAGTTATGGGTTCCACTCATCCACTTGGTAACAACAGGTGTTTTCTTACCTGTAGCCTTGGCAAGATCTGTCTTTGACCAACCTTTCTTTTTAAGGATATCATTAATCCGCTTGGCAATACCAAATGAAAAATCAGCTTCCCTACGAGTTACAGGGGGAACTTTTTCCAGTGCCTCCTTAAACATGGGATCTATGTAATACACCTTAGTCATATCAGTCTATCTCAATAACAATATTAAACAACTCTTTATGTAAGTCATGACCTGATTTCTCAACTTCTGCCAACCTTGAATCAATAGCCTGTAGAGTTGATACATGATTGGCCATCATCTCATCCTCCTGATAGGTATCTGTAACCTTCAACCCTCCACCGCCTACTATCAAGAGTCTATCAGAAATCCTTATGCAATACAGTCTCAAGGTTCCATGTATAGACTTGTCTCTTGGTTTTATCAGCAAGGGCATAGCACAGATCCTATCATTCATCTTTCCTTCAATTCTGAAATAAGATTCCAATGCTCCATATTGACTTATGTTCCCAATGGCAACAAGAATCTTTTCCAAATCATCCTTCAACAAAGGGTCATCCGTATCCTTGAACAACAACAGGAACTTTTCAAACTCAGAAACGCCCCCATCCACTCGAATGGTAAATATATCAGTGGTTTCTGTCAAAAACAAGGGTTCAAATTCTATCTTTCTCATGACTATTGATTTATCACAAGCAAAGATACAACCATTGTTTTTAATATCAAAGAATTAAGCTATAAAAATTAACTTATAAATTAATTATTCAGTCTGTCAGCAATAAATCAAAGAGCGCCTGTTTATTATTTGTTTCTATCTATTCCATCGGTCGGATCATTGACTCTATGAATGCAATCTCATCCTCCGTCAATCCGTATTTCTTGTAAAGCATCTCATCTGTCCATGGGTGTGAGAAATCCTGGATTGGAACAAACATGAATTTGTCCCTTGCTATATTTTGAGTCAACAAAATGGTAGACATTAAGAAACGAAAAAACATTGTTTTAGCATAGTTGGTCATATTAATTGCCTCTCTCTCTGTTTTAAATGTACGAAGCAACAAATATGTTTCAGTACAGATTTGATTGGGCTTTAATATCTCTATTCGAGAAATGACTTTTTTTCTACCTTCGTTGTCCGTCTGTCCCGCATGTTCTGCACTTGCCTTCGACATAACAACTTTCCATTCATCAATTAGTTGGATATTAATTCGAACATCATCTCTATTTACGAATGTAAATCCTTTACTCCCCAACATTGCAACATCATTAGGCTTCGCTATTTTATGGCCAGATTCATAACTTCTAAAACCAAATGGTTTAGAACTATAAACACTCTGGTCCATTGTTCTTTCTTTTTTGCTAAGAACCTTTTGTATAATATTTATAGATTGAGAATATCTCACAAAAACAGGATATTCATTAAGTCGTCTGTCTGAGAAGCGAATGGTATTTTTGTAATAGTTTGTAATGTGACATAACCCATTGTAAGCACTATCCCAAAGGAAATAACACACACCTCCTGCTATATCTACGCCAGGAAAACAATCTCTTGAATCCGAATAATCAACAAGATGAGAGATTTTACAATCATTCAACATCATATCTCTAAACTCATCTAGACCACGCCCTCCAGAATACCATCTTGCTGGAATAATCATTGATAAATATCTAGGTTTCAGTTTTTTTGCTTGTTCCACAAACTTTTGGTAAAGAGGGATAGCGCTTCCTGATGATGATTCTGTTTGCATACCGCCTCCATCACTCATTTGGTAAGGAGGATTTCCAATCACTACATCGAATTTCATATTTTGGAAGAATTTGGTGGGATTGTCGGTGTGGATGAACATGTAGGCGTACTGTTCGGATTGGGAGCCTCGGTCATAGACTGCCTGACTGGCTCCGCAGTACTTGCATTTGCCGCCTTCCCACGTGTGATTTATGTTTGAGTAGAGTATATTGCCGCTTGGGGTTTTAAAACGGGATACGCTGTACTTGCCATCGGCACTCTTGGAGCAATAGACTGAGCGACGTGACAAGAGCGATGTAAGTTCAGTGCATGCTATTCCGAATACCTGATTGTGTAGGATGTGGTCAATACGCTCTTGTCGGTCCGGGATTACACTCTCCAAGCCCCGGTCAAGACGCTTTACTATCTCACGCAGGAACACTCCGCTCTTGGTAAACGGATCCAGAAATGTGGTTTTGGGGCTGCCGAACAGTTCCTGTGGCAAAAGGTCCAGAACGTTGTTAGCCAATTCCGGTGGAGTGAAAACCTCATCATTGCTCAGATTGGCAATGCAGTTGAGCACATCGGGATTATAACTGCTGTTCTCCATAGGCTGCCGGATTGATTTTTAGGAAATGAACAGGAGGATAGGTCTCTACGGGCGCATCGGCAAAGAGGTTGTCGCTACTGTACTGCCCTATAAGGAAAGAGAATTCATAATCCCGGCGGCTTACTTTGCCACCGCCTATGAAACTCCACTCGCACACATGAATCCAACTGCCGGGATTATCTACGCGCTTGTATGTGAGCGCATCGCCGTGAATTATGTTCTTGGACAGGATGTATCGGGCTGCCTCTACGCACTCATCCTTGCATTTGGATTTAAAAAGTGCCTTGTATTGCTCTGTGAAATAATCAAGCAGACGCTGACGACAAGAGGCTACATTATCGGCCAACAGTTCTATACCGTAGATGCTCGATACCGCCCAAATGGCATCATGCTCATATTGTAGTTGGGTATATTGCCTGGCCTTTACGCGGTCCCGGCAGATAGAGAGTTTGCGGCGTAGAATCTCTATCAGGAAGTTTCCGTCACCGCAAGCAGGCTCCAGGAAACGGGAATCTATACGCTCCGTCTCCGACTTTACAAGGTCAAGCATGGCGTTAACCTCACGGGGAGCGGTAAACACCTCACCGTGAGCGGCCACCCTCTCCTTGGACTTGATCTGGGTGTCCATTCTGCGCTTTCATTGCGCACTTGCTGACTAATCGGGGCCGGGCAATTCAAGGGCACAAAAAAAGCGTGGACTCTATTATCCACGCCCTGAGGCCCTAGGAATTGCCCGCAACACAGGATAAGTCGAGCCCACGCACAGCGCAGGCATCCACTGACTTATCCGGTTTGTTGCTATTGAAATTTCCTAGGTTTCAGGGCAACCGAATAAATAGCAAATGCTATGTTAGTATGTCTTTACAATATCTTCATTCCGATACTGTACCGCGAATATACTACAAAAACATATAGACACCAAACGTAAAGTACGCCAAAGTGTCCCACACTCACCTACGCGAGAATACGTTCTGTCGCGGGTAATTGTGGGACATCCTCTCATCTTGAAGGTGTGTAACACAATGAACCCCTCTACAGTGCTTGTGGAGGGGTTTGCTGTGGGACACTTTGGCAAAAAGGGAATATGGAAAAGGGGACAATCCCTAATTCCACATTTTTACTTGCAGAGTTGCTGAGCCGCAAGCACCAGGAACATGTAGTGCGATGAGCCGCCGCCCAGCACGTACTCGGTCTGCTGCCACAGGAAGGGCCAGGTGAGCAGTTCGGGGAAATCGGGACGGATCATTGCGGTACCCGATATCACTCCGCCGGGGATGTAACTCCAGTCTGCGCGGTTCAGGCCGTAGCCCACTGTGGCCGACTGTGCACCTACGCCCGATGCAAACGATGCCTGGTTGCTGCCGGGATGGCATCCCAGCACAAAGTTCAGGGCACTGAGCATGGGCTTGATATCGAATATCTCGGGATAGGCCGATACCAGGAAATACTGGCGGTAGCCGAATGACTGGATATCCCATCCTGCACCCCAGATTGAGGGCTGGTAGGGAACACCGTAAGGTGTGGCCTGAGCCTGACGCTGAATGCCTGCAGGCACGTTTTTGAGAGCCTGCTCAAAGGCATCCTTCCAATCTGCGGCCTCCTGATCATTGCTGAGCGTGCCGAACTGCTTGGCAACACGGCACAGGTACCAGGCGTTATTCTGAATACCGCGAACAATGTTATCCTTGCGTCCTATCAGATAGTCACGGTAAACTTTCTTACCGGTGGCCAGATAGAGTTCGGCTGCAAGTTGAGTCAGATCGGTGCCACGCATTCCGCGTCCCATAGGCTGAGCCTGGCCGGCAATCTCGTCATATATGGCTTGTGCAAAATCCAGACAATGGGTAGCCAGAGTATCGTTCATACCCTTGAGCACGCGGTATGACGCTGCCATTCCTGCAGCAGCCGATACAGCACGGCCGGGGTTCTGCTCGGTAAATATCCATCGGTCATCATCATTGCCGATAATACCGTCGGTCATGGCGGCGGCATCGCCCAGCATTGCATACTGGCGCAGACTGTTACAGATGATTCCGCGGTACGGGCGGCCCAGAGCCAACCATGAGTTTATCACGGTCAAGGCGCCGTTCTCCACCTGCTGCAGGATATCGTTCTTGCCGTCGGGCTGATGAATCTCACAGATACGCTTTACCTGATCTATCGATGTCACGTCAATATCGGGATGGAATGCCTCATAGGCCAATGCCAGGATATATGATTCGCCGGCCTGCGATTCAATGCGCAGGTCAAAATCGCCCGCATCATGCCAGCCGCCAATGTTCACGCCGCCAACCTTCTGCAACGGCTCATACTTGGACAGGCCGGGACGCTGGTCATAACCGTCAATATGGCTGTAGGGCGGCGCCATAAGTGCATCATCCATGTGGCAGGCATCGTGCCATACACGGTATTTCTCATTCACGCGCATATGGCACATCTGCACCGGCAGGAAATACTCAATCACCGGCTGCCAGACTCCGCGGTCAAAAATATCGGCCGATATTCCAAACACAGCCGATTCACTGCCGTCATACCTGAGCTGGTACAGGCCCTCCTCCTTTACATCACTGAAATCCACATGCAGATAGTTGTAACGCAGGAATGCGCCCCACTCCGCCGGCTTGATATCCTTAACCTTGACCGGACCCTGGTCCGATATGCGATACAGCGTGCAGGTCTTGCCGGCGGCATCCTTGGCGCGTGCATCGAGCTCAATCACTGCCACCTTAGGCTGGGCGGGCAGATAACCCACCTGCGATGTCTGAATCACGGGCTTGTACATCCAGTCCTCAGTAACCGCGGGCTTGATGAGCCACTTGATTGCACCCTTGGTTGCACCGGCGGGAACCTCAGAACGCAGTACAAACCAGCCGTTGTTATGGTTCATGCGGCCGTCATACAATTTAAGTTCGGTGCTGCCCAGACTCTCCACCGTAAGGCGGCACAGGTTGTCATCGGGACGAGATGTGAACTTGCGGCCCACTGCGTACGGGGTGGATATGATATCATCGGCACGGATGGGGTTGAACACCTTGGGGTCTCCCAACAGATGCTCCAGATCCACCCTGGATCCGCGTCCCATATAGAAATCGCCGGTATAATCCAGATTGCTGACGGGGGTATCCACCGGGCCGTTGGGCTGCTGCGGATAAATGCCAGACTTGCCGTCCATTATCCATGGCTTGCCAAAGAGTATGCCCGGAAAGAACTCAAAGTTGAATCCCACCTTGCCCAGGAACTCCTTAGGAACAGGCTGATCCAGATCTACCGTAACCAAAACGCCGTCCTCAACGCCCTCCACGCGAACGGAGTAACGCAGTTGCAGGTCGGGATAGAGCATGGGATTGAATCCTGTCTCGTGCTTGGATGAATCGGGATAACTCAGGCGTGTGGTTATGCTGTTGCCGTCAACCGTGCGTCGGCCCTGCTTGGGAAGCGGCTGCCACTGTCCGGGGGTAGCCTCCAGGCGCAGATCTCCGTTGGTTGCAATACGTACGCCGTTCATAATGACGCAAACACCTGCCTGATGTCCCTCGGGATAGGTATCCTGGAACGCCATGATGTTAACACCGGCCTTCTCAAAATATCCGCGCTCTCCAATCTTGAAAGCATCGGCAAAACTCTGTGCAAATGGAATCAAAGCCAATACGGCCCAAACGGCAATTTTTCTCATATCAATTAGGTTAGTGATTTATTCGCAAATATAGCAAACCATTTCATTCCGCCAAAGTGTCCCACAACGACCCCCGCGAGAGCCCTCTCTAGGCCCGATGAGCGTGGGACATCCCCGCTAGATGAGCCCATGTCCCACACCAACCCACGCCACAAGCCCCACAGCGCTATTCGTTGTGGGACACTTTGGCGAAAAAAAATTAACCGAAAAGATGCTTGAAAGCCTCCTCCACTTTGGTGACGGGAATGAGGCCGATACCCAGCTGGCGGTTCTCCAGGCCATGCATGTTGCTCTTGGGGATGATGATGCGCTCAAATCCCAGCTTGGCAGCCTCGGATATGCGCTGCTCTATGCGGCTCACGGGGCGGATCTCGCCCGACAGTCCAACTTCACCCGTCATGCAGACGGTGCGGTCAACGGCTATATCCAGACTGCTGGACAGGATGGCGCTGATTACTGCCAGGTCTATTGCGGGGTCACTTACTTTCAGTCCGCCGGCAATGTTAAGGAACACATCCTTCTGCCCCAGCTTGAATCCCACACGCTTCTCCAGTACAGCCAGCAGCATGTTCATGCGCCTTACATCAAACCCTATGGCGCTGCGCTGAGGAGTTCCATAGACGGCGGTGCTTGCCAGCGCCTGAACCTCAATCAGGAACGGACGCACACCCTCAATGGTGCATGCAATCGATACGCCGCTCATGCCCTGATGGCTGTCGGTAAGCAGCAACTCGCTGGGGTTACTCACCTGCCGCAGGCCGGTCTCCAGCATCTCATAAATACCAAGTTCTGCAGTACTGCCAAACCTATTCTTAATTGGTCTGAGTATGCGGTAAAGGTAATGCTGGTCACCCTCAAACTGCAGCACCGCATCAACGATATGCTCCAGTATCTTGGGGCCGGCTATCGATCCGTCCTTGGTGATATGACCTATGAGCAGCACCGGGGTTCCGCTCTCCTTTGCAAACTTGAGCAGTGATGCGGCACACTCACGCACCTGCGTGATGCTTCCGGCCGATGAATCCACGTACTCGCTGCTAATGGTCTGGATGGAGTCTATCACCAGGAGTTGGGGCTGGACGGCTTTTATCTGCTCGTATATCTTTTCGAGCGATGTCTCACACAGAATGAGCAGGTTGTCACTCAGTTGATTGCTGCCGTTCGCGGTAGCCAGACGCTGAGCACGCATCTTAATCTGACGGGCACTCTCCTCGCCCGATACGTACAGCACCTTAAGATCCTGCAGGCGCATCACGGTCTGCAGCGTCAGGGTGGACTTGCCTATTCCGGGCTCACCGCCCAGCAGCACGATGGATCCCTGTACCAGTCCGCCTCCCAGCACGCGGTTCAGCTCCTCATCGTGCATATCGATGCGGGCCTCCATGGTGCTGTCAATCTCGCTCAGCGTATGCGGGCGGCTCTCATCGGCCTTACCTGTGGCGCTCTTGCGTGCGGCGGCGGTCACGGTCTGTGCGGTAGGAGCCTTGACGGTCATCTCCTTCATGGTGTTCCACATACCGCACGACGGACACTTGCCGCTCCACTTGGGCGAGTCAAAGCCGCACTCGGAGCATACAAAAACGGTCTTATCCTTTGTCGATGCCATACGTTACGCTTTTTTGGACATTTTGCTCCACCACACTATTCCATAGATGGAGTTCATCATGTAGAACACATACTGTACCACCATGATGGGCGCAAACTGCACACCGCGGGTGGCTGCAATGGCCCACATCACCAGGTTAGCTCCGTTCACCACTATCCACATGAACCACTGCTCTATGAATGCGAATGTAAGCAGGAACTGAGCGCCAACGGCCACGGTCATGGCCAGCGCATCAGATACGGGCTGAGGATCATCGGTCTTAAGCAGAAGACGGCTTATGCCCCAGACTGCAGCAGTACTTAAAACTATCAGCAAAGCTCTCTGAGGCCAGCTCATCCAACGGGTCTTGATGCCCTCGCTGCCGCCGCCCAGCATGCGCTTGCGCCACTGGGCCCAACCCACAAACTGCATCGGCACATTATAGAGCAGGAACAGCACGGCATTGGCATAGAGACCGCTGCGCAGAGCCATATATCCCTGGATGCATGAGCCTAAGAATCCGAACAGAAAGTTCAGGACGCTGCCCTTAACGCCAAAAATCACGCAAAGCACGCTACAAGTTCCGGCAATGAAACTAAGCACGCTGAAATTTCCCCTCAACACACGTACAGCCACACTCACACTAATGAATCCAACTATCAGGAACCAGTCCCACCACGAAAACCGGGGTATCTCTATCTTATTCTTTCCACTCATAATGTCGCGAATTTAGCAAAAATAGTACAATTGGGGCCTGACCCCTTTTGTATCATTTTGTCATCAACATGTTGAAACGTCTCATGGCATCACCTTTATCCTGTTTGTCAGTACTGCCCTCATCCGATGATGCCTGCTCCTCTTTTACGCGTTTATACTCTTGGCGAGCCTTGACAAGTTGCTGCTGGTATTCATCTGTACATACTACATTGGCAAACATGGCCGATGCAAGAAGCAATGAAGCATCTATATCGCTTTTCCAATGATGGCCGAATACCACACGGTTAAGGGCATAATACTGGGCACGAAGCATAATCTCCGATGTACACTCCGGAACAACCGTACAGAGCGCCAACGCAAATGCATAACCGCGTGAAGCATGGCCCGACGGGTAACTGAATGATTCAGCCTTCTCTGCATCGGCATCGGGATTCAACGAAGGCTCTTCAAAAGTGACGAATGGGCGCATACGCCGGTACTCATCCTTGACAGCCGTATTGGCCTTGTTAGCATCGCTGACGGCGCGCTCACATAACCGGATAATCTCCGGAGTGGTTCTCCTGCTCAGGTTTATTCCTATGATATCCTCATCGAACACCTTATACAGTGAAACGTTTTCATCAGACAAAGCCTGCTCACTGAGCTCCTCATTGGCACGCATATCACGTCCCCACTGATAGTAGTAAACGTCATTTGCATACTCTCCACTTGTTGACGATGGGGGCGGCAGAATAAAAGCATAATCCTTGGGACGCGTCTCATCGGTAAGATATCCGGCAGGGAGAAACTGTCCCCAACTGTTTACTGAAACTGTTACAGCAAGCGCTGTCAGAAAGATCTTATTCATACTCTGTGTTTTAATTTCTACTTTTCCTCAAAAATGATACAATTGGGGCCTGACCCCTTTTGTATCATTTTTCTTCCTTTGACCAGGTGACGGCCCGGTTTATGAAATCCAGGAACGGTTTTGTGGTCTTGAACATGGCAGCTACACGCTCCGCAAGGTTTGGCTCCAGGATGAAATCCTCGCCGGGCAGATAGGTAAGGCAGAAACGCTTTAGGCGGAAATAGTCCGAATCGGGTGTATCGGCAGGGAACCCGGTCGGGACCTTCTTAAGCGCGCCCTCCATGTCCAGTTCAAAGCCGGGAGCAGCCTGTGCCAATATCTTGCGGAATCCGCCGTCACTCATCTCAATATCCTCACGCAGAATGGCCAGCACCTTGGGATCACACCAGTAGTCACCTGCTGCCAGCATATGGGTTCCCTCCCAACTGTCACTGGCCGATGCACTCACCTGAAAATAGTATCCGCTGTAGGCCGATTTCTTGCCGCCCGGGCAGATATACACACCCATGTGGGTCTTGTACGGGGACTTATCGGCTGAGAACCTTACGGCGCGGTATATGCGGTAGGTGATGTCATTAATCTGC
>JAEEGJ010023697.1_pt1 | contig 12840 bp, 12 predicted proteins | sample 8958761 | NCBI WGS metagenome assembly JAEEGJ01 (sample SAMN16246546, study PRJNA631951) | gut metagenome | biome: gut microbiome; feature: rumen; material: RS-attached | host: Bos | place: Iran: Karaj | collected 2018-10
TCTCACTCTCTACCTTTACTTTCTCATCGACCTCAACCTCAACCTTGGTCTCGGATACTTCGATGGGGAAAGTCTTTGCTGCACCGCAGCCTACAACGCCGGCAAGAAGAGTCAGCATGAGGCCCAGAGATGCAACCTTTTTAAAAGCTGCTTTTTTCATATTATCCTCCTTTGATTTACAAAAACCAACAAACACAATACCACTGAGTTTCTTAAGAGTCAAATCTCCGAGTGTTTATTTCCGATTTGTCATTCGATCCTGTCAAAATACCAGGTGCTTCCTCCGAGATATTCATTTCCGTACATTGAACTCGTAGAGATCACCAGCCGTCCGTCCATATTGACCTCGCATACTATTATCTCAAGAGTAGAGCCGCCCATATCATCACCTGATTCAGGCGCATAGGTGTAGACCAGATTGGCATTTTCATCCGCTTCCAGAACCCCGGTTATGGTCATTTCATTATCGGTATTCAAAAACCTGTATAGTTCAAATGAACCGTCCTCATAAATGTTCATGGTCATATAGAACTCGCTGTCCGGAGTGTAATATGTTATATCCCCCTCCGTATCCGTAAGGTACAGCCCCCAGCCACCGACGCTGTCACGAAGCAGGTTTCCGGCATCATCGTAATCGTTACTGTGGGTAGAATGTATTCTCAGAAATTCACTGCCCGGCATGGTTCCTGTAAATACGCGATATGAATCTGCCAATATTTCCCTGAGAGTCCCGGGATCCATGGTCTCTATATCTCCGTCGGAAAGAGGATAAAAAGCCGTTCCTTCATATTTACCAAAAGGCATACTCTTTACGACATGATCTCCGGGATATGAATCAATGAATTCATTAAATTCATCCTGAGTCATTTCACCGTCAGGGCCGAAATAGACAGCCTGATACCCGTTATCATAATGGTATTTGTACATACCATAAATATCATTTTGAATTACGCCGTCTTTCAGGGAAACATCACAATATCTGAATCCATGTATATCCGAGTCTTCGGAAAAAGATTGCGGCATCAGATAATGGAATCTTCCATCGTTCTTATCATAAAATGCATCCAGGGAATACCAATTGGCAATTTTAGTTTCAATGCACTTCTCAGAATCCATTCCCCCAAAAGCATACTCCGGAATGTAGTAACCGTCCCCGGCTTCATTTATCTCATAAATACGGTTTTCAAGGTCCGAGCCGTACCAGCTTCCGCCGGAGAGAACAAGTTCGCACCTTCCGTTGAAATCCAGATCACACACCATACAACTGGTGTAATAGTAATCTTCCGATTCCGGGAAAAAGAGTTCGTCGCGGTTATCTAAGAAAACCTCTATCTGAGAATATAGAGTATCTTCATCGATTTCCTGAACTATAACGGGAGCTTCGGGCTGAGAGTCCTCTTCGTTTTCGTCGTCCTCTTCATCCTCATCCTCGTCATCTTCGTCTTCATCTTCATCATCGTCTTCGATTTCGGTTCCGGGTGCATTACTTCCGCCGCAACCCGACATGAAGACCAAGGAACTTAAAACACCGGCCATTATAAGAGCAAAGTACTTTTTTCTCATTTCCCCTCCTACAATATCCAATTATTTAAGAATCAATTACGCTCTTTCAAATAAAAGGATCGTATATCCGAGCCATTCTCCGTTGCTGTCGTAAAAATCAATTGAAACCTCGAGTTCCTGATCGTCTTCTCCGATTGCCGCGAAGGTGTAAGTCTCAGATGCAACAGCGGTATTCAGAGAATCAGGGTCGGAGTATTCAAAATACCACTGACCATCCTCATACCGCTCAAGACATTCGGAGATTTCCAAGAAGACACTTCCGTATGAAGATTCCTTCATGGAAATATTACCGTTAGCATAGACGGTTAATGTAACAAAGAAATCCCCACCTTCTTCATAATAAGTAACATCGCCTTCCAGTTCACTGGATACGATATTCCAATCTCCCACATATCTGTCTATGGAATACACATTTTCGGGATCGTTGCCCTTATCCCTGATGAGTACGCAGCTGTCGCCTTCTTCACATTCGCCGTCTTTATCATATCCGAAAGAAGTAACGTAAAGTTCCTGACCGTCCTGACTCATATCTCCGAAAACAAACTGAACGTGATCGAGATAATCGTCAAACAGTTCTCCATCCGAATCATAAATATTTATAAGCGGATCACCGTCTATACACTCAACAGATAACACTTCATCATAAATGATCTCGTAATCCATGTAGATGGTAAAACGCATGGTGTAATCTTCGAAGAAAGAACATGTAAGGAAATCGCTGGAATCCTCGTCATAGTAATCCGTTCCATAATAACTGTCTATGGAGTAAAGATTCCATTTGCCGATAAGAGACTCATAGTATTCTTCATAATCTTCGGTTGACGAAGCAGAAGCATGCTCCTCTTCGAATTCCTCATAATTCATTTTGCCTGCGAAAACCATATAGGAATCGGTAAGAAGATCCTTCAGATCATCTTCGCTTGCATCGGATAAACCACTGTTTGAATAAGCTGATTCCTTATAAATACCGAGAGTACCCCAATCAAGATCCTTGGAATCATGGTATTCCATGGTATATTCACCGAATTCGTCCAAATTATCAATATCGGAATCATCTTCGGTATAGAATTCCCAATCGGTTCCCATCACTGACCCTGCATAGGTATTGCACTGAACCTTACCGTCAGCAAAAGTTACGTCCATATAAGATATACCGAACTCATTGTTTCCGTTGTCGAAATAATTGGTAAACTGATAGCAGGTTGTGTTTTTCTTCTTATCGTAGACAGAACTGATAAAAGCTTCAGGATCCGGATATTTATCGGATGAAATCTCGAGACCTTTGAACTTCCACTTAGCTTCTTCAAGGCCCTTTTCATCTTCATCCACCTCATAAAGGTGAAGCTCATTATTGCCATATTCAAAAACAGTATTAACTAAGATCTCGATTCTTCCGTTATGATCTAGATCCGTTACCATATACTCAAATCTGTCTACAGGCGCGGAACTTGAATCGTCCCCTACCCATTCATCAAGATTTTTGACAAGAACTTTTACCTGGCCCTTAAGATCTGAAGTGCTCAAAACATCCACGTAAACCGGCTTGTCGTCCTCTTCTTCATCCTCGTCATCGTCATCATCTTCTTCAACTATCTCATCAGAGAGTCTGCCGCATGAAGTGAGTACAAAAGGAAATGTCATAGCACATGCAAGCAAAAGGGTTAAGAATTTCTTTTTCATAATCTCCTCCTACATATAACAAGACGTAAAAGTGTGACACGAGGTCACACTTGTGACAGAGGGTCAGTCCCCATGTCACAAACAGCCGTAAATTACTTGGATTTCTTGGATTCTGATGCTTTGGACTTAAGATCTCTTGCGTTGGAAAGAGAACTTTCGGAGAGTGAGTCGGAACCGAGAAGTCTTGCTATCTCGGCGATGGAGCCTTCTTCATCCGTAAGTTCGATATTGGTGGTCGTGGATGTCGCATCGGATGATTTGACGATCACGAAATGATGATCTGCCATTGCAGCGATCTGAGGCAAATGAGTGATACAAATTACCTGGTGGTGCTGTGAAACGCCCGCAAGAGATTCGGCAACCTTCCACGCAGTGATACCGCTGATACCCGCATCGATCTCATCGAAAATAAGTGTGCCGGTATCTTCTCTGCCCGCCATAACAGTTTTAACGGCAAGCATCATTCTGGAAAGTTCTCCGCCGGATGAAGCCTCTGCAAGAGGCTTTCTGTCCTCTCCGGGATTAAATGAAATATAGAAATCAACCGAATCGGTTCCGGTTAATGAAGGCTTAACTTCTTCAAGCCTGAGTTCAAGATCTACGGAATTAAAGTTAAGATCCTTAAGTCTCTCCGTTAATTCCTTCTCAAGAAGAGGTGCATTCTTTCTTCTGATGTCGGATGCTTTGCGTGCAACCTTGAAATACTCTTCCTCTGCCTTCTTCACATCCGCTTTAAGCTTCTCAAGATAAGCATCGTAATCGGCATACTTGGTAAGGATTTCCCTGCGCTCTTCGGCATATTTCAAAATGTCCTCAATGGTTCTTCCGTACTTGCTCTTAAGTTTATTGATAAGATCGAGTCTTTCTTCAACACGCACAAACTCTTCCTCATCAAATTCCATTGAAGATATATAAGAACCCAATGACATGTTAAGATCGCTCAAGATGGATTCCGCAGATCTTAATTCCTCTTCAAAGCCTTTAACTTCATCATCATATTCCGAAACCTGAGAAAGCTCTCTTACTGCCATTGAAGTAAGAGAAAAAGCATTCTCACCGTCATCGGACCCTATCATTTCATGAGCCTTAACAAGGCCCTCTGCAATCTTCTTGAAATTATTTAACTTACGATATGAAACCTCAAGTTCTTCGTCTTCACCGGGAACAAGTGCGGCATCTTCAATCTCACCCACTTCAAACTCCGCAAGGGAAGCTTCGCGGGATGATGCACCTGTATCCGAAGTTTCTTCCTCAAGTTTCTCCTGAAGCTCAGTCATAACATGATACTTATCACGTATCTCTTTCAGAAGTTCGGGCATCTTATCACCCGAATAAAGATCAAGTATTCCGAGAAGTTCTGACTTCTTAAGAAGTGTCTCGTAATCCCTTTGTCCATGTACATCAATAAATGCCTGAGCGAGCTTTTTCATCTCCCTTACGGCAACATTTGATCCGTTGATCTTGCATGAACTTCTGGATGACGAGCAGGTCCTTTTGATAATTACGCTTCCGTCATCTTCGGGATAAATATCAAGTTCTTTAAGTACCTCAAGAGCCTTATCGGGAACGGCATCAAACACAAGCTCAACAAGAGCCTGCTCCGTTCCTTTTCTTATCATTGAGGTATCAAATTTGGAACCCATGGCCATCATTACAGAGCCCATGAGAAGTGATTTACCTGCACCGGTTTCTCCGGTCAGTATATTGAGCCCTTCCGAGAATTCGATATCCGCATCCTCGATAAGAGCAAGATTTTGTACATGAAGATTTTTAAGCATTGTTATTCCGCCTTTTCTACGGGGTCGGCGGTGGAAACAGGTATATGTTTATTACTGAACTATGTCTTTGATTCTTTCCATAAGGCCGTCAACCGCTCCTGCGTCTTTAACGGCAATCATAATGGTATCGTCACCTGCGATGCATCCGGATACTTCCTTAAGATGCATTGCGTCGATGGATGCCGCAACAGCCATTGCCATTCCGGACACGGTCTTAAGCACAAGAAGGCTCTGAGCCTTATCCATTGCAACATATCCGTCTCTGAGAACTCTTGCATACTTCTCATCCATGTCGGATTCAGTCATACGTATTCTTACATATTTCTGACCCGACTCATCGGAAGGCATCTTTGACAGAGACAGTTCACGGATATCTCTGGATACAGTTGCCTGTGTTGCGGTAAAACCCGCCTCCTGTAAAAGCAAGCAGAGTTCTTCCTGAGTCGAAATATCACGGCTTTCGATAAGATCAATTATTGCTCTTTGTCTGGATTCTTTTTTATTCATCAGTTATCTCCGAGTTTTTTATGCAGCGTCTCTAAGAAACTTAAATTGTTGAGTCTGATAAAGTCTGTATATTTCTCCGATTTTCTGATCCTTACTATATCTCCTTTTTCAAGAAGCACTCTTATACTTCCGTCAAAAGAACACTCCGCCTCTCTGAAATCATCCGTTTCAGGTATCCTGACTTCTATCTTATCCCATGCAGAAAGTATGATGCTCGCCTGAATAAGTGAATGGGAACAAATGGAAGTCATGATCATCACATCGGATGTAGGGCTTGCGATGGGACCACCTGCAGACAGATTATATCCGGATGATCCGGTAGGGGTCGTAACTATGATTCCGTCACCGATATAGTCTTTCAGGAACTGTCCGTTTACATATACGGGAAGATTGATGAGATTCATTCCTCCGTATCTGCTTATTACGATATCGTTGAGTGAACGGCTGGTTATGACTTCTCCGTTTTTCCTGACCACTTCACCGCGAAGCATCATTCTCTTCTCGGTAAAAAAGTCTCCCTTGATAAGTCTCTCAAGACTGTCCTCAAGTTTATCCGGTTCGATCTCGGTTAAGAATCCGAGTCTTCCGAGATTAACACCTACGATGGGTATCTCTAATTCTCTGGCTTCCCTTGCAGCCTGAAGAACCGTTCCGTCTCCGCCGAGTACGATGATACAGTCATAGTAATCGGGCTTAAGATCAATCTCGGCATCCTTATCTTCCGTTCTCTGGAAATCCGAGATAAGAACATCGGATGATACTCCGTTTTTATCAAGATAGTCGGATACTCTCTTCGTTATCTTCCCATCGGGATCTTTCTTTTGATTTGCATATATAAGAACTTTTTTCATCATGTAAGCTCCGTATGAGATTTACCTGCAAGTTCTTTGATGCGGGCTTTAAAACTGTCTTCGGATGCAATCCATTTACCGAGGTTGCCCGCTTCTTCAAACTTCTCGATGGCCTCTTTTTCTTCGAGTTGTAATATCTCTTCAGGGATATCATCTCTCTTCTCAAGACTCATGAGGTATTCGATATTCCCTTCGGGTCCTTTGATGGGAGAAAAGTCTATTCCTAATATTTTAAAACCTACAAAATCGGCAAAGCTTACTGCTCTTTCAATTACTTCTTCGTGAACGGATATATCTCTTACGACTCCGTTCTTACCGACCTTACCCTTACCCGCTTCAAACTGAGGCTTGATAAGAGCAACGATCCTTCCGTTATCCGACAGAAGATTTCTTGCAGGGATCAGTATCTTATCCAGTGAGATAAAGGAAACGTCAACGCTTGCAAAATCTATCTTCTCAGGAATATCCGCGGGTGTGAGGAAACGAAAATTAGTCTGTTCCATTACCACAACTCTCTCGTCATTTCTGAGTTTCCAGTCGAGCTGTCCTCTTCCCACATCAACGGAATATACTTTAACCGCACCGTTTTGAAGCATGCAGTCAGTAAAGCCTCCGGTGGATGAACCGATGTCCATGCATACCTTACCGCTTAAGTCGATGCCCCAGACATCCATTGCCTTCTCGAGTTTGAACCCTCCGCGGCTTACATATTTAAGCTGTTTGGATCTGACTTCGATATTGATACCTTCGGGATTAAAGCTTGCTCCTGCCTTGTCTTCACGGTTTCCGTCCACGAATACTTCACCGGCCATGATAAGAGCCTTTGCCTTCTCCCTCGAAGGAGCCAGTCCTTTATTTACAAGCAAAACATCAAGTCTTTCTTTCATATCAAAGTCCCATGGAAAGCTTCTTAGTGATACTATCCGCTATTGATTCGGGATCAAGTCCGATCTCCTGTCTAAGCTGATCTATGCTTCCCTGATGAATAAATCTGTCTGGAATTCCGAGGCACATAACCTCTTTCTGAATGCCCTCTTTGGCAAGTACTTCAAGCACTCCGCTTCCGAATCCTCCTCTTACGACATTATCTTCAAGCGTAACGATAAGTGAATGATTCTTACAACAGTTAAGTATCATCTCCTTATCAAGAGGCTTTGCAAATCTTGCATTAACTATACTTACATGATGTGAAGATTCCTTGAGGATATCTCTAACCTTAAGTGCGGTCTCCACCATGTTTCCTATTGCCATGATGCAGATGCCGTCTTCTTCGCATATCCATTCGCTCTTACCGAGTTCTATGGGCTGTCTGTTTTCCTCAAGGCCTGCATAAGCGGTTCCTCTGGGATATCTGACGGCAACAGGTCCTCCGTAGGACACTGCGAATTTAAGCATATCCGAAAGTTCCCATTTATTCTTGGGAGACATTACGACCATGTTCGGAATCTGTGTAAGATACGAAAGATCGAATACTCCCTGATGCGTTTCACCGTCCGCACCTACAAGTCCTCCTCTGTCTATTGCGAAGACTACGGGAAGATTCTGGAGACATACATCATGAAGCACCTGATCGTATGCTCTTTGCAGGAACGAAGAATAAACTGCAACTATGGGTTTAAATCCGCCGCGTGCAAGTCCTGCGGCAAAAGTTACCGCATGCTGTTCGGCAATACCCACATCATAGAATCTTTCGGGGAACTTATTCCTAAAGCGCTTAAGCCCGCAACCTTCTGCCATGGCAGCGGTGATTGCAACAATCTTGTCATCCCTCTCACCGAGCTTACACATTACGGTTGAAAAGATATCGGTCCATCCCGCAACTGTTCTGTGATTAAGAGGGACACCGTTTGTAACATCGAAAGGTTCCGTTCCGTGGAATCTTGCGGGATGCTTGATAGCGGGTTCAAATCCGTTACCCTTCTTGGTGATGACATGTATAAGTACCGCTCTCTTAAAGCGCTTTGCTTCCGTAATGGCGGTTCTGAGTGCATAGATGTTATGTCCGTCGATGGGTCCTAAGTATACGACACCCATTTCCTCAAACATCATACCTGCGGGAACCATGAGTGATTTAAAGCTGTTCTTGGCTCTTCTGATCCTGTTAACAACGGAATCTCCGTAGGGCTTATCTTTGATCTTGTTATAAACACTTTCCTTCAGTCCGAGATATCCGGTGGATGTTCTGATAGAGTTAAGGTACTTGGGAACTCCGCCTACATTCTCGGATATGGACATGTTGTTGTCGTTAAGAATGATTATGAAATTAGAATCAAGTCTTCCGGCATTGTTAAGTGCTTCATACGCCATACCGCCGGTAAGAGATCCGTCACCGATAACAGAAACGATGGTCTCATCGCTTCCTCTCATATCCCGGGCGCAGACCATACCGAGTCCTGCGGAAATGGAAGTGGAGCTGTGTCCCGTATCAAAGCAGTCACAATCGCTTTCGGCCGCTTTGGGGAATCCGCTCATTCCGCCGTATTTGCGCAGATTATCAAAACCGTCTTTTCTGCCCGTAAGAATCTTATGTGTATATGACTGGTGGCCGACGTCCCAAATGATCTTGTCCTTAGGCAGATCAAGCTCAAGATGAAGAGCCATGGTAAGTTCCACAACGCCTAAGTTTGCGCCCAGATGACCGCCGGTCTTACTTACCTTATCGATCAGGAATTCTCTGATCTCGGAAGCAAGCGTGTCCATCTTGTCATAAGGCACGTTCTTGATGTCACCTGTTTTATTTATAGAATCAAGGATCATTTTAATTTCGTCTTCCAAGGAGTGAGAGCAAAAGCTCCTCCATAAATTCATGTTTTCCGGGAAGGCCCTTAAGCAGTTCAAGTGCCTCTTCCGTCATTTTCTTCTCGTCTTCTTCCGACTGCTCGAGTCCGTGAAGTGTTACGTATGTTTTCTTTCCGTCTTTTTCATCGGATCCGACATTCTTGCCGAGCGTCTCGGTATCTCCGATGACATCGAGGCAGTCGTCTCTTATCTGGAATGCGACACCTATGTTATATCCGATCTTCTCGAGCCTCTCTATCTGTCTCTTGCCCGCGCCCGCAAGCGCACCGCCTATCATGAAGCTCGCCTGTATAAGTGCTGCGGTCTTATGTTCGTGGATGAAAAGAAGCTGCTCTTCCGTCAGGTCAAGATCCTTCTTCTCCGCTTCAACATCAAGGCACTGTCCTCCGACCATTCCGAATATTCCGGCCTTCTGCAGCAGAATACTCATGGCTTTTGCGCAGGACTGATATCTTGAAGTAATAGTCTCGGGACCTGCGCCGTACTGGTCGCCTTCTTTTTCGATAAGATCAAAACTCTTTACCGCAGTCTCATATGCGTAATTGAGAAGTCCGTCGCCTGCAAGTATCGCCATTGCTTCGCCGTACTTTTTCCAGGTGGTTTCCTTACCTCTTCTCAATGTGTCATTATCCATGGCGGGAAGATCGTCATGCACAAGGGAATATGTATGGATCATCTCAATAGCTGCCATGAAAGGCTCTATGATCTCATCCTGTCCTCTGAACATGCGGTAAGTTTCCTGCATAAGAAGAGGTCTTAATCTCTTACCTCCCACGGTAACCGAATAGTTCATAGCTTCTATGACCGACTGCTGGAACTTATCCTCGGGATCGGGTAAATACTTCAGTACGACATATTCCGCGATCTCGGTCTGCCTTTTCAATTCCGATACAAATACTTTTCTGTCCACTTTAACCCCTCATACCTGCTCAAGACTCAGATCGGAATTGAGTTTAAGAACTTCCTTCTCAACCTTATCGATCTGTTCAGAGCACTTTTTTATAAGATCCATACCCTTCTTGTAATTCTCGAAAGCTTCTTCAAGCGGAAGATTGTCGGACTGAAGCTTCTCGGTAACTTCGCTTAAGAGCTCGAAGTTTTCTTCAAGAGTGTTTTCTTTTTCGATATTTTTATCAGCCTTTGCTGCCATTTTTATCCTCCGCTACGGACTTTGCCGCTTCGACTACTGAAACGATCTCTCCGTCCGTTACTCTGATCTTAAGCTCATCACCTTTTTTAACACCCGCCACGGATCTGATGTTTTTACCGCTCGCATCCGAGACGTATGAAAATCCGCTCTTTAACCTGGATACGGGTGATAATCCCTCAAGCTTTCCAACGTAGAGATCATTGGTGTAATGAGCCTTCTTAAGCGCTCTGTCCATCCGTGCAGGAAGAACCGTTCGTGATTTATCGAGCCTTGCTTTATCCGAAGAGATCTTCTGATCCATCAGATTCTTAAGACTCAGTCCGTATTTCTCAAGTTCTTTCTTACGCCTGTCGAGTCTGCTCTGAGGCGAGTTGAATTTAACAAGTGATGAGCTTTCCCTTACTCTGCCCCTTAAATCCTTGATCTTCCTGTTCATAAGACCGAGGAGTTCATCCGGAGCTTCATCCAAGTATGCGATCAGATCTCTGAAATCCTCCGTCAGGAAAAGTGCCGCACCCGTTGGAGTTGATTCATGATGGTCCGCTATATCGTCCGTAAGAGAATGGTCTCTGTCGTGACCTATGGCAGATACTATAGGTGTCTCACAGTCAAATACCGCCTGCGCTACATCGCGTTCGTTAAATGTCCAGAGACTGTCCTTGGATCCGCCGCCCCTTGTAAGGAGTATTACATCCGGTGCGAATTTATCCATGAGTTTAATCGCACGCACAACCTCCGCAGCTGCGCCGTCGCCTTCCATCAAGGCAGGTGCAACAACTATCTGCACATAGGGATTGTTCTTACGGGCATTGGTTACAACATCGCTTATTGCCGCGCCCGATAAAGCAGTTATCAGGCCTATGGTCTTAGGAAATCTCGGAATGGGCTTTTTATACATCTCATCAAACATTCCGAGTTCTTCAAGCTCTTTGCGAAGTTCTTCGAGAGCTCTCATCCTTGCGCCCTCGCCGCCGTCTTCAACTCTCTCAAATACAAAAGAAAGCCCGAACTGCTGGTGGTAATTCAGGCTCCCGTATAAGACGACCTCGGCTCCTTCGCGGATGATCTGTTTATACTCATAAGTGCATTTGCTTGCAAACATCATGCACTTGATTATTGCTTTATCATCCTTAAGATCAAAATAGATATGACCGCTTCGGTTCGGACCGTGATAACCGGTTATCTCGCCTTCGATCTCTACTTTGCTCAAAGAGTTGCTCAGTCTGATGGCATTATTCAGATTCTGAACCAGTTCCGATACTTTAAATGCCATTAAGAATTTTCCCTGACTTTGGTAAGGATGGCATTTACAAATGCTCCGGAGGTGTTATCCCCGTATGTCTTGGCTATTTCAACGGCTTCGTCCATTGCAACGCCTTCGGGGATGTCATCATCATAGAGCATCTCATATATGCCCAGTCTCAGTGCCGCAAGTTCACACTTACCCATACGGCTTCTTGTCCAGCCGACGGCACATTTATCTATCGCCTGATCTATCTCTGAAAGTTTATCCTTAACAGCCTTGAATTTTCCGGTGATATATTCGAGATCCTCGGGAAGATATTCCTCCTCTCCCGCGTACTCTTCGAAGAATTTCACCTGCTCTTCGAGCTCGCTTTCAGGATAAAATTCAATGCGGAACACAAGTCCGAAGACCTTGTCCCGCAGCATATGTCTTGTCATGTTTTTTTTATCGGTAATATCCACGTCAGATCTCTACTCCGCTTACTCTGATATTTACGTCGGTGCAGGTAAGTCCGGTCATGTTCTCGACGGACTGCTTTACTCTGGACTGAACGGCCTGGCAGGTTGCAGGGATGGGATATCCGAATCTTGTGGTAAGGATCATGGAGATCTTTACATCGGTTCCGTTGATATCAGCCTTGATGAGAGACTTTCTGTTCTTCTCGGCGATATCGGTGGTTCCCTCTACTTCGCTTGCAGCAAGAGCAGCGATCTCTGCCACAACCGCATCTGCTATAAATACATGTCCGTTGTTCTCGCTGGTGCCGATGGAAATGCCGGACTTCTCGGTGGTATTCTTGGGTTCCTTTACTCTCTTTTCCTTTACTGCAGCCATTTTAGGTCTCCTTTCAAAATGTGCCAGATACAGAGTTTATTATATCATAAAACCGCCCTGTTTTCTAATGGGGTTAATTCCTGGAAAATTCAGCAAGTTCAAGGCCTTTGTTCCTGTCGATGGTCATCTGGGCACTCCACTCATTGACGAACAAAAGCAGGGGATTCCCCTTCATATCGCGGACTTTCTTCATATCGGAGGTTCCGGTGAGCTTGTCCACATCCACGGAGCCGGGATTTGATATCCAGCGGATATGCTCGTAGGGAAGGGCATCCATCCTTACCTCTACGTTATATTCGTTCTCCATGCGGTATTTGAAGACGTCAAACTGAAGCACGCCTACAACACTCACGATAACATCCTCCATGGTTCCGGAGAGTTCGGTGAAGATCTCGATGGCTCCCTCCTGTGCTATCTGGGTGGCGCCCTGTA
>JAEEGJ010023699.1_pt1 | contig 12839 bp, 11 predicted proteins | sample 8958761 | NCBI WGS metagenome assembly JAEEGJ01 (sample SAMN16246546, study PRJNA631951) | gut metagenome | biome: gut microbiome; feature: rumen; material: RS-attached | host: Bos | place: Iran: Karaj | collected 2018-10
AGCATAATGATGAGATGCAGAACCTGAAATTCCGTACCAGGGTAACCAGAGTCATATGGATAAGCATATCGCTTATTATCATCCTGATTGCGGCCGTCATCATCTATATCATACAGCGTGACCGCAGAAGAGAGGCCTACTATCTTAAGAAGTATGATGACCTTATCCAGAAGCAGATTGAGGAGAAATCAAATTCGGAGGGTAACCGTCTGATGGAAGCTTGCGAGGCGTTCCGTACCGGTATCGCATTCAATCTGGTAAATGACGTGGCTCTGCAGAAACGCTCTTTCCGTCAGGAGGAGAGGGATGTTGTGGTACATGATATCAATCTTTACTTTGCTAATCCCATAGCAGTTCTGCGCGCCGAGGCCGGCAAGCTGGGACAGCAGGATATCAACCTTATATTCTGTACGTTGCTTGGATTTGACCAGGAGTTGGTTGCCGACATAATGTGCACGTCACGCTCCAATATGCGCAGCATCAAGTCCCGCCTGAAATCAAAGATTTCGGCCGAGTCATTCGCCCTCTATTTCAAGGAGTGAATTATTTTATAAAGGAGATGGCTCCGAATACTCCAAGGCTGGCGGCCAGCATGATTGCGGCTGCGAGCAGAAGGCCCATGAGTATATAGAGGATGCTCTTCTTGAAGTCCAGGTCAAGCAGGCTGGCAGCAAGTGTGCCGGTCCAAGCGCCTGTGCCGGGCAGGGGAATTCCTACAAACAGCAACAGAGCCATATAGAGACCCATTCCGGCTTTCTCTTCAAGCTTACGACCGCCTTTCTCGCCCTTCTCAAGGCACCAATGGCAGAATCCGCCTATGATCTTTTTGCTCTCTCCCCAAACCAGGAACCTACGTGCAAAAAGGAAGATGAACGGTACCGGCAGCATGTTACCTAAAAGGGCGACTATGATTGAGGGTACTATGGGCAGATCAAATCCTACTGCATAGGGGATGGCACCGCGCAGTTCGATAAGCGGAACCATGGAGATAAGGAAAACGATCAGATATTTTTTCATAAGTTCTGGGGTAGTATCGTTTGAGCCAGTTTCTTGAGGTCTTCATCATCAGGATCAAGCGCAAGGCCTTCACGCAGATGCCTTTCGGCCTGTTCGGCGCGTCCTGTCCGGCGGGATGAATCGGCCAGATAGTAGTAGAGTTCAACATACATCTCAACGGGAACGTCTTCATCAAGCATGAGCATGGCCAGCGTGTCCATAAACTTGTCATATGCCTCCTCATAACGCTCCATCTCATAGAGGCAGCGGGCGCAGTAGTAGAGAAGGGTATATGATGAGGGGTCATCTTCCAGCAGGGCCTTGTAGATGTCATAGGCACCTTTCCAGTCCTCCATGTTGAAGATGCAGCTGGCTTTCATCATGCGGGCCGATCTGTCATCGGGCTCAATGGCCTCAATGAACTCAAAGCACTCGCGGGCCTTGGCGTAGTCATTCTTCTCATAGTAGATTCGGCCAAGCTGGTCCCAATAGTATGTGTCGTAGGCGAACTCGTCAAGCAGGTGGTTGTACCACTCGATGGCGGTATCCGCCTGACCTGTGTCAAAGAAGAGGTCGGCCTGCAGTTCTATGAAGTTGCGGGAGTCAGGTGACAGCACCAGAGCCATGTCAAGCCATTTCTGGCACAGCTCATAGTTGCGGTTGTCCATGTACTTGACGATGATGTCGTTGAGCATGCCCGGATCATCATCGCTCAGCTGGACGGCCTGAGTGAAGTAGGCATCGGCCTCATCGGGACGGTCAAAAGCCAGCTCAATCTCACCCTTGAGGTAGAGCAGTTCCTGATTGTCGGGGTCCGATATGGACTCGGTCAGTACACGGGCCTCATCCTTGAGACCGCGTCGTAGCAGGTTGTTGCCCTTGGATATGAGGATGTCGGCATCTGAAGGGTGTAGTCTGAGGCCGTATTCGATGGCGGTGTCTGATTTGTCCAGATCACCGTTCATGGAGTAATACTCGGCAATATTGGCTATGTCCATGCTGTCAAAATAGACGGAGCCTCCGTCTGCCAGCATGTTCTCATATGAGGCCAGAAGTTCAGTGAACTCCTTGCTGTCATAGTATGATGCCGAGTCGTCTTTCATCAGGCTTTGTCCTTGACCTTGCTCCAGGTATCCTTGAGTGATACGGTGCGGTTGAATATCAGGTGCTCAGGGGTTGAGTCCTTATCAGTGCAGAAATAGCCTATGCGCTGGAACTGGAAGTGATCCATGGGCTTGGTATCGGCCAGGAACTTCTCTACGTAGCAGTTCTCGCGGATCTCAAGTGAATCGGGGTTCTTCATCTGCTTGAGTGCATCTACGGGATCCATGCCCTCCTCACGCAGGCGGGCCAGTTCGTCACGCGGATTCTCAACCTTCCACAGACGGTCGTACAGACGGACCTCGGCCTTTACGGCGTGGGCTGCGCTGACCCAGTGGATGGTGCCCTTTACCTTGCGGTTGCAGTCTGACTCACCGGTCTTGGTGTTGGGGATATATTCGCAGTAAACCTCCTCGATGGTGCCGTCGGCAGCCTTCTTGCAACCGGTGCAGAGCACGATGTAGGCGCTCTTGAGACGAACCTCACGGCCCTGTGACAGGCGGAAATACTTGGCGGGAGCATCCTCCATAAAGTCCTCGCGCTCAATCCAGAGCTCGCGGCTGAAGGTTATCTTGTGTGAGCCTGCCTCGGGATCCTCGGGGTTGTTGATAGCCTCGAACTCCTCGGTCTTGCCCTCGGGGTAGTTGGTCACAATCAGTTTTACAGGATTGATTACGGCCGATACGCGTGTGGCGCGGCGGTTCAGGTCCTCGCGGATGGCAGACTCCATCAGGGCCATGTCGTTCAGAGCATCGAACTTGGTGTAACCGATGCGGTCTACGAACATACGGATGGACTCCGGAGTGTAACCGCGGCGGCGGTAACCGCAGATGGTCGGCATGCGGGGATCATCCCATCCTGATACCATTCCGTTCTGTACCAGAGCCAGCAGGTTGCGCTTGCTCAGCAGGGTGTAGTTAAGGTTGAGCTTGTTGAACTCAGTCTGACGGGGACGGTTGTCATCCAGGTCCTGACCCTTCTTGAGCCAGTCTATGAAGAGGTCATAGAGAGGACGGTGAGGTACGAACTCCAGCGTGCAGAGAGAGTGGGTCACACCCTCAAAGAAGTCGCTCTGGCCGTGTGCGAAGTCATACATGGGGTATGCCTTCCACTTGGTACCGGTGCGGTGATGCGGAGTCTTTACTATGCGGTAAATGATGGGATCGCGGAACAGCATGTTGTTGTGTGCCATGTCAATCTTGGCACGCAGCACCATTGAGCCCTCCTCAAGTTCGCCGCTGTTCATCTTGTAGAACAGATCCAGGCTCTCCTGAACGGGACGGTCACGGTAGGGGCTGTTGATACCGGGCTGGGTGGGGGTACCCTTCTGTGAAAGGATGGTCTCCTGATCCTGCTCGTCAACGTAGGCCTTGCCCTCCTTGATGAGATCTACTGCAAAGTCCCACAGCTGCTGGAAGTAGTCAGATGCGTAGAACTCGTTGGCCCAGTGAAATCCCAGCCACTCGATGTCCTCCTTGATGGCATCAACGTACTCGGTATCTTCCTTGGTGGGGTTGGTGTCGTCAAAGCGCAGGTTGCAGATGCCTCCGTGCTTCTCGGCCATACCAAAGTCCATGCAGATAGCCTTGGCGTGTCCGATGTGAAGATAACCGTTGGGTTCCGGCGGGAAACGTGTCTGTACGCGGCCTCCGTTCTTGCCTTCGGCAAGGTCTTTCTCAACCATCTCCTCAATGAAGTTCAGACTCTTCTTCTCGCTGTTTTCTGTTACAGTATTCTCAGTCATTTGTGTTGTTTTATTTTTGAGAGTGCAAAGTTACCTCTTTTTGCGGTTATATTATTACTTTTGAAGTACTATATGACACCAAAGACCATACAAGAACTCATAAATAACGCAAAACGCTGTGAATGTGCCTCATTCATAGAGGGTGATCCCGTGCAGTTTCCGCACCGTTACAGCAGCCGTCAGGACATAGAGGTATCGGCCTTCATATCGGCCTGGATGGCTTACGGCAGCCGAAAAGTGTTCCTTGGCGTGCTTGACAGACTGCACCGTATGATGGACGCAGCGGGCGGTCCGTATAGGTTTATCGTATCTGAATCATGGCGTTATCTGAGCAATGAGGGCTGTCTTTACAGGTTTTACAAGTGGGCCGATTTCAGCGTACTCTGCCAGAGACTGGCCGGTGTCTATTCGCGTATGAACAGCCTTGAAGAACTGTTTGTGCCGGGTGAACCGCTTGAAAAAGGCGTGCTGAACCTGTGCCGTGAGTTTGAGGGTGTGAACGGCATTCCCGTACCCGGAAGTACATCGGCCAACAAGAGGCTTTATATGTTTCTGCGTTGGATGGTGCGCAAGGGGAGTCCGGTAGACTTTGGTATCTGGACACGGGTTACGCCTACGCAGCTGCTGGTCCCGGTTGATACTCATGTGTATGCAACGGCAAAGGCTATGGGACTTACGTCAAGAAGCAGCGCAGACCTTAAGACAAGCATGGAAATCACCGGTCAAATGGCACAAATCTGGACCGATGACCCGGCGCGCGGTGACTTTGCGCTGTACGGCAGTCAGGTCATGTAGGATTCTCAGTCTCCTTGGGTTCCATGTGAATGGCCACATGGGTGTTTTCACCGAATTTTTCCTTGAGTTGGTTCTCTATCGAGTCGGCGTGGTCATGCGCCTTGGCAAGAGTTATGTCTCCGCTCATAAGTATGTGAAGCTCAATGGCGTAGCGGTTTCCGATGCGGCGGGTCCTGAGATCATGCGGCTCGATGACGTCGGGCTCCGATGCGGCTATGCGCATGATTTCATCCTCAACCTCGTCAGGTAAGGATTTTTCCATGAGTTCACCGATGCCTTTGTGGATCAGCTCAAAGGATACCTTGACGATGAACGCACCTACTACAACCGATGCCAGGGGGTCGAGTACGGTCCAACGTTTGCCCAGCAGGACGGCGCCTCCGATACCCACTGCGGTACCAATTGACGAGAGGGCGTCACTGCGGTGATGCCATGCGTTGGCCTCCATTGATGATGAATCCAGCTGACGGGCTTTACGTATGGTGTATCGGTATGTGAGTTCCTTCAGGATGATGGATACTAGTGCAGCCCAGAGAGCCAGCATTCCGGGGGCTGGAAGCTGCTCACCGTTATACCAGGCGGCAATTTTCTGCGCTCCGTTAGTGAATATTCCTATTGCGACTGCCAGCAGTGCTATGCCTATGAATATCAGTGCAAGGGTTTCATACTTGCCGTGTCCGTAGTCATGAGTCTTGTCCTGCGGCTTGCCGCTTATGTAGACAAAGACCAGCACAATCAGATCAGTGATGAAATCGGAAAGGGAGTGAATGGCATCGGCCACCATAGCGGCACTGTGTCCCAGTATGCCGGCCACGAACTTGAACGCCAGAAGGATGACGTTTACCGCGCCGCCCAACAGCGTCACTTTGTAAATTTCTTTCTGTCTGTCAGAAGCCTTTATGCCAATATTCATTGCACTATTTGTTTAACACTTCACAAAAATAATTACTTTTGCAAAACGACGTGCACTTTAATGGAAGCATTATCGATACTCATACCGGTCTTTAACTGGGACTGCACCCAGTTGATCAAGGACTTGCATTTCCAAGGTCTCACATTGGGAATCCCCTATGAAATAATCGTGGCCGATGACTGCTCAACAAACAAGGATCTTAAGGAGAAGAGCCGTCTGGTGGCCGAGACTCATGAAAACTGCCGCTATTTTGCCGTTCCGCACAACATAGGACGTGCCGCCATCCGTAATTTCATGGCAGACCAGTCCAATTATGACAAACTGCTGTTCCTGGATTGTGATGCTGAGGTTAAGGACAAACAGTTCCTCAAGAAATACATGGAGGCATCAAGCAGGGCATCGGTCGTATGCGGCGGTCTGACACATCCTGATGAGATTCCCATGAAAGGCCAGGAACTCCGTTATCTGTATGAGAAAAATGCGTCATACGAGCGTTCTGCCGGTTTCAGGAGTCAGAACCCGTACCTGAGGTTCACATCGTTCTCTTTCATGATAGAGAAGGAGGTGTTCATGAAGATCAGATTCGATGAATCATATGTACGTTACGGTTATGAGGATGTACAGTTCGGACATGAACTGGAGGCAAACGGTGTAAGCATACTCCACATTGACAATCCTCTGGCCCATATTGGATTGGATGACAGTGCGTCATATCTTAACAAGACCCGTCAGGCAGTCCATAATGCGTTTGACCATAAGGATGAAATCGGTGACAGCTCAAAACTGCTTACCAATTACAATAAAGTCCTTAAATGGAGAATGAGATGGCTGTTCAGGTTTATCTGGGCCTTCAACCAGAAGAGCATGGAGCGTAACCTGCTTGGTCCCAAGCCCGGTCTGCGCATATTCTCATTGTACAAACTCTGTTATATCTGTGTCTTGTAAGCCATGCAGCCGTTAGCCGAAAGAATGAGACCCCGGTCTCTTGACGATTATGTAGGACAGACGCATCTGGTTGGTCCGGGTGCCGTGCTGCGCCGCATGATAGACTCCGGCAGGCTTTCATCATTCATACTATGGGGTCCTCCCGGAACCGGTAAGACCACCCTGGCACAGATTGTGGCAACCAAACTGGAACTGCCGTTCAGCACCCTGAGCGCCGTTACTGCAGGTGTCAAAGAGGTGCGTGAGGTGATAGACCGCGCACGCAGCAACCCTTTGTTCCGCACCAAGGGCAGCCCCATACTTTTCATTGACGAGATACACCGTTTCAACAAGGCACAGCAGGATTCTCTGCTGGGTGCAGTGGAACGCGGCGATATAACTCTGATAGGCGCCACAACCGAGAATCCGTCGTTTGAGGTGATACGCCCGCTGCTGTCACGCATGCAGGTTTATGTGCTCAATTCGCTTGAGAAGGATGACCTGCTAAAACTGCTGGACCGTGCCATTAAGACCGATGTCCTGCTCAAGGAGCGTAACATAGAACTTAAGGAGACTACAGCCATACTGCGTTTCTCTGGAGGCGATGCCCGCAAGCTGCTCAACATCCTTGAACTGGTGGTTGAGGCCGACAGTTCCGATAAGGTTGTAATAACCGATGAAATCGTGAATGAGCGTCTGCAGCAGAACCCGCTTGCATACGATAAGGACGGTGAGATGCACTATGATATCATATCGGCTTTCATCAAGTCCATACGCGGCAGCGATCCCGATGCAGCCCTTTACTGGCTGGCACGCATGGTGCAGGCAGGTGAGGATCCCGCGTTTATAGCACGCAGGTTGGTGATATCGGCCTCTGAGGATGTGGGCCTGGCCAATCCCAATGCGCTGCTGATGGCCAATGCGGCATTTGATGCAGTGATGAAGATAGGATGGCCCGAGGGACGTATCCCGCTGGCTGAGGCAACGGTTTATCTGGCAACCAGCCCCAAGAGCAATTCGGCTTACCTGGGTATAGGCAGTGCACTGGCCAAGGTGGGAGAGACCGGCAACCTTCCGGTTCCCCTGCATCTGCGTAACGCGCCGACATCACTGATGAAGGACCTGGGATACGGTGAGGATTACAAATATGCGCATGATTTTGCAGGCCATTTTGTAAACCAGCAGTATCTGCCTGATGAGATTAAGAACGAGCGTTTCTGGGAGCCTCAGAGCAATCCCCAGGAGGATAAGATAAAAGAGCGTATGGACGCTTTGTGGAACAGACATTAACCTAATTATCAAATATTTGTTTTATGAAAAAGGCTTATTTGTATTTGACGCTTATTGCGTTTGCTTCTTTCAGTTTCGTATCATGCGACGAAGATGAGAATACTCTGACTGAGGAAGGTGGTATTATTGGTACCTGGGAGGGTGATCCTGACCAGCATCATTATCCTATTGCTGTAATCAATGCTGACGGCACATACGAGTGGGAATGGTCCGGTGTTGCCAAGTTCAAGGATGTAGGTACATATACCTATGCCGACAACAAGATTGTAATGACTGGCAAAAATTTCTATGAATGGGATTCTGAAAAAGGTAAGTACGTTGACAACGATTGGGTTGAGGGTAATACCAAGCGTAACATCAAGATCATTGACCTTACACCCGGAGTTATGAACGTTGAACTGAACGATTATTTCATGGGCGGCGGCCAGGGTGAAGGTTTCCCGTTTATTCTTTACCGTAAGGGCCTGGTTCAGGATATCAAGACCAAAGACCTTGAGGGTACATGGGAGTCATATGACTCAGATGGTTCTCTGGGTGAGCGCATCATTATAAGTGGCAACAACTTCACTGCATATGAAGTCTGGACAACTGATACTATACTTTGCGCCGAGAAGTCAACCGGTACATGGAGCGTAAAGAGTAACGTTCTGACTGTTAAACCGAAAGATCTCTACTACTCATATAGCAGACCCACCGGTACAGGCAACTATGTTTATTCAGTTGTTGATCCTGTAACATTAGAGGCAGAGAATTGGACCAAGGCTACATACACACCTGATGAGTATGAAGAGAGGATCTATCTTTCAGATGACAAGAAGACACTCTACGTAGCAGGTGCCAAGTTCACAAAGAAGTAAGGAGCTGTCAATCTTCGATGCTCAGCGTACTGATGAGCCGGTCATAACGTGAACCGCGCTGACGGTAGTAGAGCAGAATAAGATATTCATTTTTGGTCTCATACCAATCACCCTCGGCTGGCTTTGTCTGGCCGAGGGTTTTGTTTTCCTCTACCCACAGATACTGATAGTCATATGCGCCCTGTTTGAGCAGTATGGCGGCCTCATATCTGCCGGTCTGGCTGTTGTAGTCCATTTCCCACTTGGGGCCGATGCTGCCGCCGTTGAAATGGCCCGATACATACATCTTTCCTCCGCTCAGCCTGTCGCTTGCCAGACTGAAATGGACGAACAGGTAATCGGCCTCGGTATCGCTGTCAGAGGCCTGGTTGTAACGTATCAGGTATCGGCCGTTATGGTCATAATCAAAGGTGTAGGCGTGATGGCGGGTATCCTCAATGAGGTCAGCGTGATAGTAGGGATCGTGAAATGTTACGCGGTCTACGTTTTTGAAATAATCGTACATATTGACTATCTCGAAACGGCGGAACTCATTGCCGGCCGGGAATATGAGCGCACGGCAGTGGTCATAGGTGAGCCTGGAGCCTGCGTTGTAGGTGGGCTGGGGGTTCAGGACCGCGTTGTCGAAGCGTCTATTCTGCATTACCACGGTGTATATCTCACGGTCGGGATTGGTCACGTTCAGTCCGTTCAGGCTTACGGTCATGTTGACCTGCTGATGTGATTTGCGGGTGTCAATATCGGTGTTGCCGTCTACTGTGGCCGAGAGATTGTGCCTGTCCTCAACAATCATGAACCTGAACCATGCTACCTCCTGACCATCCTCCTGAATTGAGAGGCGATAGTTGCCTGACAGCTTAGGGATGACCTCGCTGTTGGGTATGGTGAGAGAGTAGTGGGTGTAGTCAAATGTGGTGTTCAGGGAGTTCTGCCAGTTATCTATGGGCTGGTCGTTGAATCCCTCCATATACTCTGATTCAATCATGTTAGATGGTTTCCACTGGGCGTCACAGTGTGTCAGGTGATAGGTGAAACGGTGATACTCATGTGACATCTGGTCAAAGGAGAACTCTATGGTCTCGTCGCTGCCCAATGTGATTATCTGGGCACGCTCCCAATCGCCGTCAGACACTACCCTGAGCGTATTGATCATATCGGACTTGCTGCCGAACCACTGGGCGTGGAGCATCATCGGCACCAACAGGATTGAGGCCGATATCAGTTTCCTTATGTGATTGTTCAGTGTCATGTCTGTATTTAAAACGGCGTGAATATACTGCTTATTGTATATAATACTATATTTGTAAACAAGTTAAAGCCTGAAAGTACTAACCTTTTATATCCACTTATGAAAAAAATTCTTACAGTAGCATTGCTATCCCTATTGGCCGTGGCAGTATCGGCCCAGGAACTCAACAACTTTTCAAGAGGACGTCAGCAGGTCAAATCACCTGAAATCAACGGTGAAAAGGTGACTTTCCGCCTCAATGCCAATTACGCGACTGTAGTCAATCTGCAGGGTAACTGGATGGAGAACGGCAGCATTCCCATGACAAAGGGCCAGAACGGCATTTGGGAGGTGACTATTGACACTCCGTCACCTGAGATCTACACCTACAACTTCGTGGTTGACGGCGTATCAGTGAATGACCCTCAGAACTATATGGTACAGCGTGACGGTACCCGTTACCTGAATATGCTGATGGTACCCGGAGAGCGCTCCGAGAACTATTTCGAGGCTAATCAGCGCGGTACAGTGACATTCCGCTGGTATGACAGCAAGATTCTTGGCATTAACCGCCGTGTGACCGTATATACTCCTTACGGCTATGAGACCAGCGGCAAGAAGTATCCCGTTCTCTATCTGCTTCACGGAGCAGGAGGTGATGAGGAGGCATGGATTTCAATGGGCCGTACCGCACAGATCCTGGACAACCTGATTGAGAAGGGACTGGCTCAGCCTATGATCGTGGTTATGCCTAACGGTAATCCCGGACAGCAGGCTGCACAGCCTCTGGGTCTGCCTGAGAAGCAGATTGACCGTCGTGATCCCGCCATGGCTGATGCATACGTAAAGAGCCTCTGCACCGAGATAGTTCCTTTCATAGAGAAGAACTTCCGCGTAATTGCAAAGCCTGAGTCACGTGCTATTGCAGGTCTTTCAATGGGCGGTGGTCACACCATTACCGCAACAAACCTGTATCCTGCCATGTTCGACTGGATCTGCCCGCTGTCAGCAGCCGGCAGTTCAACACCGGAACAGATCACAGCTCTCAAGAAGGCTGGCGTAAAGCTCTACTTCCTGGCTTGCGGTACAAGTGATTTCCTTTGGGAGACATCAGTTACCCTTGACAAGACCATGACAGACTGCGGTCTGGAGCATACCTTCTACAAGTCAGACGGAGGTCACGTATGGTCCAACTGGCGCCTCTACCTGAATACCTTTGCTCAGCTTCTCTTCAAATGACACAGTAGGGACTGTCCCTTTTGTGTCATTTTTGTCAATCAAACAGGAGAGGACGATCGGAATAATCCGGTCGTTCTTTCTTTTTTATTCTTTATTTCTAAAAAAAGAGTACCTTTGCACTCCGAAAAATCTTAGGATATGGCAAAAGAACTTAAAGATCTTACCAAAAGAAGCGAGAACTACTCGCAGTGGTATAATGAACTGGTAGTTAAGGCTGACCTTGCAGAACAGGCTCCTGTCCGCGGTTGCATGGTTATCAAGCCCTACGGTTATGCAATCTGGGAGAAAATACAGCGTACCCTTGATGACAAGTTCAAGGAGACCGGTCATGTGAATGCATACTTCCCATTGCTTATCCCAAAGTCATATCTGAGCCGTGAGGCCGAGCACGTTGAGGGTTTTGCCAAGGAGTGCGCCGTTGTAACACACTACCGTCTTAAGAATGCTGAGGACGGAAGCGGCGTTATCGTGGATCCCGCAGCCAAGCTGGAGGAGGAGCTGATAGTTCGTCCTACATCTGAGACAATCATCTGGGCAACATATAAGAACTGGATCAAGTCATACCGTGACCTGCCTATCCTGTGCAACCAGTGGGCTAACGTAATGCGCTGGGAGATGCGTCCGCGTCTGTTCCTGCGTACCGCCGAGTTCCTGTGGCAGGAGGGTCATACCGCACACGCCACCCGTGAGGAGGCCGAGCAGGAGGCACGCCGCATGCAGCAGGTTTATGCAGACTTTGTTGAGGGTTACATGGCCGTTCCGGTAGTTCGTGGCGTAAAGTCCGAGACCGAGCGTTTTGCTGGGGCCCTTGATACCTACACCATTGAGTCAATGACTCAGGACGGTAAGGCTCTGCAGTGCGGTACATCACATTTCCTGGGTCAGAACTTTGCCAAGGCATTTGATGTACAGTTCATCAATAAGGAGAACAAACTGGAGTATGTATGGGCTACATCATGGGGCGTATCAACACGTCTGATGGGTGCCCTGATCATGGCTCACTCTGATGATAACGGTCTTGTCCTGCCTCCCAAACTTGCTCCCATACAGGTAGTAATAGTTCCTATCTATAAGAATGCCGATGACCTGGCACAGATAAGCGCCAAGGTTGACACTCTGGTTGAGGCCCTTAAGAAGAAGGGCATCAGCGTCAAGTATGATGATGCCGATAACAAGCGTCCGGGATTCAAGTTTGCCGATTATGAGGTGAAGGGTGTTCCCGTACGTGTTGCTCTTGGTATGCGTGACCTTGAGGCCGGTACATGTGAGATCATGCGCCGTGACACCCTGGAGAAGGAGACCGTTCCGTTTGAGGGACTTGAGGAGCTCATTCCCAATATGCTTGACGATATGCAGAAGGCAATCTTTGAGAAGGCCAAGGCATGGCGTGACGCCCGCATGGTTGAGGTTAACTCATATGACGAGTTCAAGGAGAAGATAGAGGCCGGTTACTTTGTTCTGGCTCACTGGGACGGCACCGCCGAGACCGAGGCCAAGATCAAGGAGGAGACAAAGGCAACCATACGCTGTCTGCCATTTGGTATGAAGGAGGAGCCGGGTACCGATGTCTACAGCGGTAAGCCCGCCGCCCGCCGCGTGCTTTTTGCCCGCTCATATTAAAAAGTGATACCAAAGGGGTCAGACCCCAATGGTACCATTTTCGAAAAAGAGTACCATTGGGGTCTGACCCCTTTGGTACTCTTTTTAGAAGTCTTTCTCGAAAACGAGGCCTACGCCTTGGGTTGTAAGGGT
>JAEEGJ010023701.1_pt1 | contig 12839 bp, 9 predicted proteins | sample 8958761 | NCBI WGS metagenome assembly JAEEGJ01 (sample SAMN16246546, study PRJNA631951) | gut metagenome | biome: gut microbiome; feature: rumen; material: RS-attached | host: Bos | place: Iran: Karaj | collected 2018-10
CAACGGAGAGCGCATACCCCTCACCATCAGCGACATCGTCTACCAGCGTCAGTCGGTAGTCATAGTCTTCCAGGTGGTTGGTGAGACCACGCGCCAGCTGGCCGAGATGAAAGAGGGCGACGACCTCTACACCATCGTGGGTCCCCTCGGACGGCCGAGCGAGCTGATAGAAAAGTACGAGAAGGGGGAGCTGAAACGCTTGCTCTTCGTGGCGGGAGGTGTCGGCATTGCCCCCGTCTTCCCGCAGGTGAAATGGGCTTTCCGTAACGGCATCCCGACCGATGTCATTATCGGCGCCCGATCGAAAGACCTGCTCTTCTATGAGGATGAGCTCGGCGCCGTATGTCACAATCTGCACATCATGACCGACGACGGCACCTACGGCGAGCAAGGCCTTGTCACCGCCAAGGTCGACGAACTCTGCTCCAAGGGCGTGGAGTACAGCCACTGCGTGGCCATCGGTCCGTTGCCGATGATGAAATTCGTAGCCCTCACTACCAAGAAATACGACCTGGCCACCATCGTGAGTCTCAACTGCATGATGGTCGACGGTACCGGCATGTGCGGCGCTTGCCGCGTCCGCGTCGGCGACGAGGTGAAGTTCTGTTGCGTCGACGGTCCCGAATTCGACGGCCACCTGGTAGACTTCGACGAGGCTGCCCGCAAGCTGAAGACCCCCGATGCCCGCCGCTACCGTATCGCCACCTCCGAGAGCGGCCACAAGTGCAACCTCGCACCCGCTGTCGACGCTGCCGTCAGCGAAGCCAAAAAGCGCCAGAAGCCCCGCGAGCAAGACCCAAAGGTCCGCGCCCACAACTTCGACGAGGTCTCCTTCGGCCTCACCGAACATCAGGCCCTCGCAGAAGCCAGCCGCTGCCTACAGTGCAAGAAACCCCGCTGCGTCGAGGCTTGCCCCGTGGGCATCAACATCCCGCTCTTCATCCAGAATATCAAAGAAGAGAACTTCAACCAAGCCTATATCACCATCTCTCACGACTCTGCCCTACCCGCTGTCTGCGGGCGCGTCTGCCCGCAGGAGACGCAGTGCGAGGGCAGCTGTGTGATGGGCGTCAAATCCGAACCCATCGCCATTGGAGCACTCGAGCGCTTCGTGGCCGACAACCACCGCGCCAAGTCCAAACCTCAGAGTCCCTGCTACCCTGCCGGACGCAAGGTGGCTGTGATCGGCAGCGGTCCTTCGGGCCTCACCTGTGCCGGCGACCTCGCCAAGCATGGCTACCAGGTCACCGTCTTCGAGGCGCTGCATCATGCCGGAGGTGTGCTGGTCTACGGCATCCCAGAATTCCGCCTGCCCAAGCAGCGCGTTGTGGAACCCGAGATAGAGAACCTGCGGCGCCTGGGTGTCGAAATACGCACCAATGTCATCATTGGCAAGAGCATCACCATCGACCAGCTCTTCGAGGATATGGAATACGATGCCGTCTATATCGCTTCGGGTGCCGGACTACCCAAGTTCATGGGCGTGAAGGGCGAGACCCTCATCGGCGTCATCAGCGCCAACGAACTCCTCACCCGCACCAACCTCATGCACGGCTACGACGAGCAGTACGACACCCCCATCTACCTTGGCCGCAAGGTCATCGTGGTGGGTGGCGGCAACGTGGCTATGGATGCCGCCCGCACTGCTTTGCGACTGGGCAGCGAGGTGACGGTAGTCTACCGTCGCGGCCAGGAGGACATGCCAGCGCGCCGCGAGGAGGTGCACCACGCCATGGAGGAAGGTGTACAGTTCATGTTCCAAACAGCCCCGCTGGAAATCCTCGGCAACGAGGACGACACCGTCCGCGCCCTGCGTTGCGTGAAGATGGCCATGGGAGAACCCGATGAGAAAGGACGCAGAAAATTCTCTCCCATCGACGGCAGCGAATGCGACGTCGAGGCCGACACTATCGTCGCCGCCCTCGGCACCAGTCCCAATCCCCTCATCCGCACCAGCACCCCTGGCTTGGAATGCGAGAGCTGGGGAGGCATCAAAGCCGACGAGAACGGACAGACGAGCCGTAAACTTATCTTCGCCGGAGGCGATGCCGTCAGCGGCGCCGCCACCGTCATCCTCGCCATGGGTGCCGGCCGCAAGGCCGCCAAAGCCATCATGGAAGCACTGGGATAGATGGTTATCGGTTATTGGTTATAGGTTATTGACGCTTGCGCCTTAAAAGGTTATAGGTTATTGGTTATTGGTTATTGAAAGAGATTTGTATTAATTAATAATTGAAAAGAAAATTTTAACACTTATGAAACAATATATCGAAACAAACAAAGACCGCTTTCTTGAAGAGCTTTTCTCACTTATCCGTATTCCCTCCATTAGTTCCGAGCAGGAACATAAGCCCGATATGGTGCGCTGCGCCGAACGTTGGAAAGAGTTGCTGCTGGCAGCCGGTGCCGACAAGGCGGAGGTGATGCCTACCGAAGGAAATCCCGTGGTGTATGGCGAGAAAATCATCAATCCCGCCAAGCCTACAGTGCTTGTCTACGGCCACTATGACGTGATGCCTGTGGCTCCACTGGAACTCTGGCGCACACAGCCTTTCGAGCCTGTGGTGAAGGACGGATACATCTGGGCCCGCGGCGCCGACGACGACAAAGGACAGAGCTTTATGCACGCCAAAGCCTTCGAATATATGGTGAAGACTGGCAATCTGCCCTGCAACGTGAAGTTCATGCTCGAGGGCGAGGAGGAAATCGGTTCCGGCAGCCTCTATGGCTTCTGCGAGAAGAACAAAGATTTACTTAAAGCTGACATCATTCTGGTCAGCGATACCTCGATGATTGCTCCCGACGTGCCCAGCATCACCAGCGGCCTGCGTGGCCTCTGCTACTGGGAGGTGGAGGTGACCGGTGCAAACCACGACCTGCACAGCGGCATCTTCGGTGGCGCCGTAGCCAACCCCATCAATGTGCTCTGCAAGATGATTGCCGACCTGCATGACGAGAACGGCCATATCACCATTCCTGGTTTCTACGACGACGTGCTGGTGCTCAGCGACGAAGAACGTGCCCTGATGGCACAGGCTCCCTTCGACGAGGAGCAGTACAAGAAAGACCTCGGCGTGAAGGCATTGAAGGGCGAGAAAGGCTACACCACCAAGGAGCGCACAGGCATCCGTCCCTGCCTGGATGTCTGCGGTATCTGGGGTGGTCACACCGGCGAGGGCACGAAGACCGTGCTACCCAGCAAGGCCTATGCCAAGATTAGCACCCGACTGGTGGCCAACCAGGATTTCGAGAAGATTAGCGAAATGTTCAAGAATTACTTCGAATCAGCTGCTCCCGACTATGTCACCGTTAAGGTTACTCCTTGTCACGGTGGCGCCGCCTATGTCAGCCCACTGGAACTGAAAGCCTACAAGGCTGCCGAGAAGGCTATGACCGACACCTTCGGCAAGCGTCCCATTCCCACCCGCAGTGGTGGAAGCATCCCCATCGTGGCTGGCTTCGAGAAGATTCTCGGCCTCAAGAGCATCCTCATGGGCTTCGGCCTGGCCAGCGACGATATCCATGCCCCCAACGAGAACTATCCTCTGCAGCAGTTCTTCAAAGGCATCGAGACGATACCGCTGTTCTATAAATATTTTGCTGAATAAAAGAAAGGCCTCCTAGAGAGGCCTTTCTTATTCTATTTCGAGGAGCAATCCTTTGAGATATTCTCCTTCCGGATGATGGATGGAGACGGGATGGTCTATGGCGTGGGGGAGCTGACGGACGATGCGGACACGGCGGTGGGCATTCATGGCGGAGGTGAAGACCATGGTCTGGAAGTCTTCCTTGCTGACAGCCTGGCTACAGGAGAAGGTCATCAGGAGGCCTCCGGCGGGCAGAGCTTCCATGGCGCGCTGGTTGATGGCGCGGTAGCCTTTTAGTCCCTGCTGCAGGGAGCGATGGTTCTTGGCGAAGGCGGGGGGATCGAGGATGATGAAATCGAATGCTTGATTGTCTGATTGTTTGATTGTTTGAATATACTGGAGAACATCGGCGACGGTGCCTGTGTGGTTGCCACAACCGGGGAAATTCATTTCCACATTGCGGTTGCAGAGCTCGATGGCTTTCTTAGAGATGTCAACGGTCTCGACATATTGCGCACCACCTTGAAGGGCGGCGAGGGAGAAGCCTCCGGTGTAGCCGAAACAATTGAGTACACGACGTTCAAAGGCCAACTCCTGCACTAACTTGCGGTTCTCGCGCTGGTCGATGAAGAAGCCCGTCTTCTGACCTTCAAAGAAATTGATAAGCATTTTGACTCCGTTCTCGACGATCTCGTGTTCCAGAGGCATGATGCCCCAGAGGTAACCGTCTTGGCTTCCACCAGGCACCGTAGCGCCACTCTTGTCGAAGACAGCCTTCAGACAGTCACCGAAAAAGTCGCGGAAAAACTTTGTAAACGAGGGGAACAAGCGGTGCATACCCACGGAATGAGCCTGCATCACAAGGATTCCGTTGTACCAGTCGCACACCAGACCCGGCAGATAGTCGCCTTCGGCATGAACCAACCTGAAGACATTGGTCAGTTCCGAATTGGAAATCTTACAATTTGGATTCAAGTAGTCGAAAAAACCGAGGCTCTGACGATAAGCGATAGCAGAGGCAAGACGCTGACGAAAGAAATCGTCGTCAATCTGCGAGGTATCGAAACTGAGCACCTTGCAGATAATGCTCTCATTCTGATAGTGTCCTGTCGCCATCCACTGGCCGTGGGCATCGACGATATCCACGAGCTCGCCTTCCTGCGGTTCACCGACCATGCGTTTCACGGCACCCGAGAATATCCACGGATGACGGCGAAGGATGGCTTTTTCCTTGCCGGGGGCGATAATGAGTTGCGGACGGTTCATTGTTTCATTTGGTGAATGGTGGCCTTGGGATCGTTGCTTTTGAAGACGGCATTGCCGGCAACAAGGACATCGGCACCGGCCTCGAAAAGGAGGTGGGCGTTCTGGAGGTTGACACCGCCATCGACCTCAATGAGGCAGTGGGGGTTCTTGCGATTGCAGAGTTCTCTGAGCTGACGCACCTTGTTGTAGGTATTCTCGATGAACTTCTGTCCGCCGAAGCCTGGATTGACGCTCATGAGGAGCACGAGGTCGCACTCCTGGACGATATCCTCGAGCAGGCAGACGGGCGACGAGGGGTTGAGGACCACTCCCCCCTTCATGCCGGCGTCGTGGATGGCGTGAAGAACGCGGTCGAGGTGTGTGCAGGCTTCATAATGGACGGTGAGGATATCGGCGCCAGCCTCCTTGAAATCGTTCACATAGCGGCCGGGGTCCATAATCATCAGGTGTACGTCGAGGGGTTTTTGGGCGTGTTTTTTGATGTGCTTGACGATGGGTTGACCGAAAGAGATGTTGGGGACAAAGAGTCCATCCATCACATCGACATGCAGCCAGTCGCACTGGGAGGCGTTGAGCATCTCGATGTCGCGCTGAAGATTGCCGAAGTCGGCACTTAACAAAGAAGGGGAAATATATTTCATTGCTTGATTGTGTTATTGCATGATTTTTCACTAATTTGATTTATTTCATCGGAGTTCAAGGCCGCTCCCTGCGGTCGGGCAGGCTTGAGTTAAAGTTTCAGTTTTTCGAAGTTTTTTCCGTAGACGCCTTGGGCCTTGGAGACGGAGATGAAGGCGTTTTCGTCGATGCGGTGGATAATCTGCATGACATGAGCTTTGTCGGTGCGATGCACCATCATCAGGAGTACCTTCTGTCCCTGCTTGGTGTAGCAGCCTTCGGCGTCGAGGAGTGTGGCGCCGCGACCCACCTCTCGCGCTACGGTGTCGCCGATTTCTTCATTTTTCTGTGAGAAGACCATAATCTGGTAGCTCTGTTTGTTGCCATCGAGTACCATGTCGAGCACATAGGTCATGACACCCATGACGACGTAGCCGTAGACGACGTTGCCGAGCTTGCCGGAAACGAAATAGGAGCAACCCACAATAACGATGTCGATAAGCATAATGACACGGCCCGGCGAGACGTTGCGATATTTGCAGACGATGAGGGCGATGATGTCGGTGCCGCCACTGTTACCGCCCATAATGAAACTAAGGCCTATGCCAAGTCCACAGAGGGCGCCGCCGATAATGGCACACATGAAGGGGTCGAACTGCATGCTACCGTCGGCATTCATGAAGAGTTCCCCGACATTGAGTCCTTGCTGCCACATGATGAAGAAAACGGACGACATGGCGATACCGTAGATGGTATTGGCGCCGAATTTGGAGCCCAGGAGGCGGAAGCCGATGGTGACCAAGATACCGTTGAAGATAAGGTTGAGGAGACCGATGGGGATATGGATGCCTGCGGCATAATAGAGGATGGCCGACATGCCGCTGACACCACCACCCACAATCTGTGCCGGCAGCATGAAAGCCGACCAGCCAAAGGTGTAAATCATCAGTCCCAATGTAATGACTACATAGGAGATGATGATTTGTTTACTGTTTTTGAATATTTGCATATTATTTATGGTTTTTTGTAACGGTTATTGGTTTGCTCCAGCCCCTGCTCACCGACTTTGCTTGCGTCGCAGGCCGTGACCAAAGGTCAGGCAGATTGGTTATTGAAGGGTTAATGGGTTTAGTGGGTTTAATGGGTTTAGTGGGTTTAATGGGTTAGTTGGTGGGGACGCGGCAGCCTCTTTAAACATTAACCTTTAAACGTTAACCGTTACTAGGTTATTGGTTATTGAGGTTTTGTAACGGTTTTTTTGTAACGGTTAATGTTTAAGGAGACTATAGTCGCGGGGGCCGAAGATGGAGGAGCCTACACGGATGAGGGTACTGCCTTCTTCGACGGCTATGGGGTAATCGTGGCTCATGCCCATGGAGAGCACACTGAAAGCGGGATTGTCCTTGAAGAGGCCTGCCTTGAGGCTGTTGAAGATGCGACGGGCCTCGTGGAAGTCAGCCCGGACACGAGCCGCATCGGGGGTGTTGCTGGCCATGGCCATCAGGCCAGAGATTCTGACATGCTCAAGATTGTCTACACTCTCTAGTTTCTCTATTTCATCCGGCAGAAAGCCGAACTTGGTTTCTTCTTGTGCCACATGCAGTTGTAGCAGCACGTCGACCACACGGCCCACCTTGGCGGCAGCCTTCTCCACCTCTTCGAGGTGCTCGATGCTGTCCACACCGTGGATCGTACTCACAAAAGGAATGTAATATTTCAACTGCTTCCCTTGGAGGTGGCCGATGAAATGCCACTCGATATCCTGGGGCAAAACGGCAGCCTTGTCGCGCAACTCGGTGGCGTAGTTCTCGCCGAAGGCGCGCTGGCCGGCATTGTAAGCCTCCATTATGTCCTCTAAAGGCTTCAACTTGCTGACTGCCACCAGCTTGACACTTTCGGGCAAGGATGATTTAATTTTTGCTATGTTCTCCGCAATCATATCTTTTCTAACGCAAGAAAAGTTGTTTTATTGTATTAAACTCTAAACTCTTATCTGTTATCTATCAACTATACTCCATTCTCCTGGTGCCGTCGGCTATCACTTCCTGTACGATGCGGGCTGTCATCTGCTTTAGTTCTTCGATGAACTGGCGAGAGTCATATTTGTGTGCTTCGATATCGCGCAACTTCTTCTCCCACTGACCGGTAAGTTCGGCACTTTTGAGGAGTTCTTCCTGGATGACGCCAATAAGGGCGATGCCGGTGGGGGTAGGTTCGAGGCTCTTGCGCACCTTGCTGATGTACTGCCGCTTGTAGAGTGTCTCAATGATGGCAGCGCGGGTTGAAGGGCGACCGATACCGTTGGCTTTCAGGGCATCGCGCAATTCTTCATTGTCCACCATTTTGCCGGCCGTCTCCATGGCTCGCAGCAGGGTGGCTTCGGTGTAGGGTTTGGGGGGCGTGGTCTGTTTTTCGGTGAGTGCGGGTTCATGGGGGCCGTGCTCGCCTTTTTCGAAAGCAGGGAGTGTCTGTTCCTTGTCGGAGTTATCAGAGTTTTCTGAATTCTCGGAATTTTCTGAGGCGTCAGACTTGCCTCCGAAGACCACACGCCAACCCTCCTCGAGAATCTGCTTACCGGTGGCCTTGAATTCGACCTTTTCCACCTCTCCCAATACTGTTGTCGTGCTAAACTTGCAATCTGGATAAAAGACGGCGATAAAACGACGGGCCACGAGGTCAAAAACGCGCTTTTCGTCGAGCGTAAGACTGACGTTCTGCGGGTTTGTACCCGTAGGGATGATGGCGTGATGGTCAGTCACCTTGCTGCTGTCGAACACCTTTTTGCTTTTCTTTAACTTCTTGCCCATCAACGGCTGTATAAGCGGAGCGTATGGGGTAATGCCCTGCAGTATAGAAGGGCATTTGGCGTAAACATCATCTGAGAGGTAGGTGGTGTCGACACGGGGATAGGTGGTGAGTTTCTTCTCGTAGAGACTCTGGATATGCTTCAGGGTGTCGTCGGCCGAGAAAGAATACTTCTTGTTGCATTCCACCTGGAGGGAGGTGAGGTCGAACAGACGCGGCGGTGCCTCGGTACCGGCCTTCTGCTGGATGTCGGTGACGGTAAAGTCCTTCCCTCGGATGGCCTCCATTGCCGCCTGTCCCTCATCGGGCTTCTTGATTTTGCCTTTGGTAGACGAAAAGACCACATTGCGGTAGAGGGTGGAGAGTATCCAATATTTCTCCGGTTTGAAATTCTTTATCTCAAAGTGGCGCTTCACTATCATGGCCAGTGTGGGGGTCTGCACTCGGCCGATGCTGAGTACCTGACCTTGCTGCTGACGGAAGCGGAGGGTATAGAGGCGGGTGGCGTTCATGCCTAATAGCCAGTCGCCAATAGCGCGACAGAGGGCGGCCTCGTAGAGGCTCTGGTATTCGTCCTGCGGCTTCAAGGCGGCGAAGGCCTCACGGATGGCCTCTTCCGTCAATGATGACACCCACAGGCGCTGCACTGGGCATGTGGCTTTGGCCTTTTGCATCACCCAGCGCTGGATAAGCTCGCCCTCCTGTCCGGCATCGCCGCAGTTGATGATGCCGTCGGCGGCCTGCATCAGTCGCTCAATGACGGCGAACTGCTTCTTGTAGCCGTCATTGTCTATCAGCTTGATGCTGAAACGCGGCGGTATCATGGGCAGAGCCGAGACACTCCAGCGGCGCCACTGCTCACAGTAGTCCTGCGGTTCCTTGAGGGTGCAGAGATGGCCGTAGGTCCAGGTCACCTGGTAGCCGTTGCCCTCGATATAGCCGTCGTGCGAGGCTGTCGCCCCCAGCACCTTGGCAATCTCGCGCGCCACCGATGGTTTCTCAGCAATGCATACTATCATTTTACTAACTGTAATGCGCTCCAGCCGTCACGGTTCTTACGGCTCTTAAGAGTTAGGCCGAGTTCGTTGGCTTTTGCCACCAGCACCTCTTCGTCGGCACGGTAGAAGCCACTGAGGAGCAGCGTGCCGCCAGGCTTGAGGGCTGTGGCGTAGCGATCCATATCGGCCAGAAGGATATTGCGGTTGATATTGGCGATGATGATGTCAAAGGTGCCTTGGATGGAGCCTGCATCGCCTAGCTTGAGGTTTATCTCCACACCGTTCGAGGCGGCGTTCTCGAGGGCGTTGTTGTAGGCCCATTCGTCGACGTCGATGCCCTCCACATATGAGGAGCCGCGCATCTTGGCGAGGATGGCCAGCACGGCGGTACCGCAGCCCATGTCGAGCACACGCTTGCCCATCATATCCAGCTCGGCGACATAGCTGAGCATCATGTAGGTCGTGGGGTGGTGGGCGGTGCCGAAGCTCATCTTCGGCTCTATGATGAGCTCATAGCTGACGTCGTCGCGATGGGGATGGAAGGGCGCACGCACCCAGACGCTGCCGCCGTCGTACTGTACAAGAACAGCCTTGTGCTCCTTCTCCCACTCGGCATTCCAGTCCTTGTCCTCCATCTCTGCGACCTTGTAGCGCAGCGGTACGGGGAAAGCCTGCACGGTGGAGGCGAGCCATGCGGCATCGTACTGCGGTGTCTGCACGTAGGCCTTGAGGCCGTCAGGGGTCTCCACGAAACTCTCGTAGGGCCCTTCGTTGCCGAGAGTGTCCACCAGCATGTCGCGCCAAAGGCTGGTGTCGTCCATAGTGAAAATTACTTCAATATATTTCATAATTCTTAACTCTTAACTCTTAACTCTTAACTCATCCCTGCCCCGGGTATTCCACCTTGGTGAGGAAGAGGCCACATGCCGGCATGCTGACGCCTGCGGCGCAGCGGTCTTTCTTCTCTATGATCTCGCGCATGCCGTCGATGGTGAGCTTTCCGCGCCCCACGTCGAGCAGCGTGCCCGTCACCGAGCGCACCATATTGCGCAGGAAACGGTTGCTGCGAATAGTGAATACCCACTCATAATCAGTTATGAGTTCTGAGTTCTGAGTTCTGAATCTTTCATCTGCGTCAGCCTCACTCTTAACCCTTAACTCATAACTCTTAACTGGAACGAAGTCCCAGCGGGCTTCGGACAGGTGGCAGATGTTCGTCTTCACCTGCGTGTGCAGCTTGGCGAAGGAGGTGAAGTCCTCGTACTCCATCAGCACACGCGCGGCCTCGTTCATGAGGGCGATATCGGGCTTGAAATAGATGCGGCAGTACTGTCCCTGACGGAATGGCAGACGGCGGTCGCTGACGTGATACTGGTAGGTGCGCGCGGTGGCGTCGAAGCGCGCATGGGCGTTGTCGGCCACCGGGAAGATGTCGAAGATGGCTATATCCGGTGGCAGCAGGTTGTTGAGCTTGAACACCAGCTGGTTGCAGTCGACGGCACCTTCGGCGTCGAAGTGGGCGTAGAAGTCGCTGGCATGCACGCCCGTATCGGTGCGGCCACATCCGACAACGGCTATGGGTGTGCGCAGGAGCGTGGAGAGCGCCTTCTCGAGGGTCAGCTGCACAGTAGGCAGCTCCGGCTGCGTCTGCCACCCGTTGTAATTGGCTCCGTTATAGGCCAGATGTATGAAATAGCGTGCCATAAATAACAATGCAAAGATACAACTTTTTTCTAAAAGAGTAAAAGAAAAAGAACAAAAACCACCCTTCTCAAGGCAGAAGGAAGGGCGAACTTACACCGGACCTACACCGGACCTAATACAAAAAAGCCTCCGGATTGGGGAGGCTTGGTAACACAAAAACAGTATTTACTCGGTGAAGTTTTTAAATATCATTCAACTTGTTGAGTATACTTTCATATCTCTCAGAATAAGTTTTACTCGCTTCAGAAACACCCTCCTTGTGTCTTTTCTTACCATTAATAATTGCTCCCCAAACATAACCGACCCCTGCCCCTACAGCTGCCACAGCGGCATAAACTATTCCTTGGAAAATTTTTTGTTCAATTTCTTCTCTCATGTTATTATTTATTTTGATTAAACAATTCATTTCTAAGGTATCTATTTCTAAGATCTATTCTTATATCTGTGATGATTTGTGAATCAGATAGCAGTCTATAGATGGTTACAATCGAACCACCCACATCAAGTTTGTTATAATTCTGCGACACAGCGGTATAAACAAGATTACTTGATGTGGCAACAACATTTGAAAACATCAACATCTTATGTGTTCTAACTGCATACAATCGTTCGTCCTCATCTTTCGGCATACATAAACGATGGAGCAATGATATAATATAATTAATGAAAACTGATAGCGTAGCCTGTTTACATACCGTGGTCACGTTTTGTACATCAAGTCCATAATTGGCGAGTTTTCTGGCCAAATTGGAATCGTAAACTGAAATAATGGGTAATGGTAAACTATCTTTAGTCTTCACATCTGACTTCAGGTGAATGTATTCTTTCAAGAATGCAGAAGCAACTGCCTCCCGTCCTTCGGTTCCCTCGTTTAAGGCTCTCTGTAAAGAATACTTGACAACCAATGAAGTTTGAGCAGGATTAGACAAATAATCACGTTTAATATCGCTAGTTTTAATGTGATATGAGGCAAAATCGCTTGTTGTCAACGTGCTGGTAAGAATATTCATTGTCCCAAAAATATATCCTAAAACAGGATCGTGCCCGAGTGTTTTATAACGATGTGTTCTGCCGGCAAGTTTAGTTCCAAAAGTTTTACTACCTTGTATGGCGTCGAATGGCACTGGATTTGACACAATTTCTTCCAAGGATGGATGATACCAACGATGAGAACGTTTCGAATGTTCCTCATAATGTCCAGCTGTCTGTTTGGCCGCAGTTTGGTCATCCAGCCGCTCCATAAAAGGAGTAAGCACATACTGACGTACTATCTGAAGTGTGATGGCGAGACCAAGAAAAGCCCAATCTGTTTTGGTAAATGCAGTATATCTGTCAAACTCATCATCGGCTTTATCAATAATTTCGTCACTATGTTTTGCAACATAGATATCATGTTTCAACTCTGACTTTAACTCATCAATTTTCGCTTGAGCCACGACACGTTCTTCTGGTGTCATAGTAGACATCCGTTGTTTGAGCCGCTCAATAACCGTATTAATATCGTCCATATTTTATCTTACATAAAAAAAACCTCTCGATTTGGAGAGGCTTGGTACCGCATATCAGAGTCGAACTGATGATCTTCTGCGTGAGAGGCAGATGTCCTGGACCACTAGACGAATGCGGCAGGTCTTTCAATTTTGAATTATGAATTTCGAAATTCGAATTTCAACTTTCAGAATTCTCTTTGAAAGCGGGTGCAAAAGTACGAACATTTTTTGGACTGGCAAAACTTTTTTTCGTTTTTCGTTTCACGTTTTACGTTTCACGTTATTTGTCAATCAATTACACCATAATAAAATTTCAACTCTCAACTTTCAATCTCCAACTTTTACCGTCTGTGCAGGGGCTATTGCACGGA
>JAEEGJ010023704.1_pt1 | contig 12838 bp, 7 predicted proteins | sample 8958761 | NCBI WGS metagenome assembly JAEEGJ01 (sample SAMN16246546, study PRJNA631951) | gut metagenome | biome: gut microbiome; feature: rumen; material: RS-attached | host: Bos | place: Iran: Karaj | collected 2018-10
AGGGGGCAGGAGAGACCGTCTTTACCCAGGTGTCGAGATATGTCGATTCGGTCAAGATAGAAGGCCTGGCAACAACCAACACTCAGACGGTAAAGCTTTACAGCCTTGGAAAGAACGACGCCCTGTCTTCACCTGTTGAAGTGGATATCACTCCGGGTATTCCCTCGATTCAAAAAGTCAAGTTAGCCCTTTTCGAGACCTTCGGAGGGGTAAGACTGGTCATGGAGGGGAATGAGGACCGGGCTCCTCTGGCTATTACGATCCTCAAAGACACACACTTGGATGATTTCGGGAAAGATCCGTCCCAAATGGAATGGGAGGAAGTCTTTACGTATTATTCATCTGGCGAAGAAGCGTCCTTTACAAGATATGGGCTTGATCCGCAGACGGTGATTTATGGTGTTTGCGCCCGAGACCGCTGGCTGACTTATTCCGATACCCTGTATTTCCAACTTACGCCATTTGAGGAAAATGAGCTTCCAAACTCCGGTTGGAAGACATACTACCTTCCTGGAGATGAGACCGTCTGTCTGGAAGGGAAGTACCCGTTTGTCAACATGTGGGATGGCGGTGCTGCCGACAATGCCCAGACGGCTGGCTTCACGAGAGGCCCCCGTCGAAAGACTTTCACGATCGACATGGGCTATACGGCAGCTTTCTCCCGTATGCGTATGCAGCCAAGAATGAGAAGCCAGCACGTCAATTCTGAGTTCACCCCCTGGCATTGGCAGATCTGGGGTAGTATGAACCCTAATCCCGATGGTTCGTTCGACGACTCCTGGTACCTTCTGGGTGACTTTATCCAGAAAAAGCTCTCCGGTTTGTCTCCGGATGGGTCCATGGGCCCTTATACGACGGAAGATGACGAGTTCTTCATAAACAACAATGACTACGAGTTTGTCCAAAGTGAAGAAATCCTGAATCCCCAACGCGAGACAAGATATATACGGCTTGTTCTCCTGGATTCATCAAAAAGTGCCTTCACGCAATACGACGAAGAACCGACCAATGTTTTTTATCTGGTCGGAGAGTTGATGTTCTGGGGCACGAAAAAATAAAGGATATGAAAAGGTTAGCAGCATACTTACTAGTGATTCCTCTCTTGTGGGCCTGCACCTCACAGGATTCCATCTACCGTGAGTATTATGAGAGGGCCTACCCGGTCAACTATCCACAGAAAGCTACCCATCTTTCGGGAGTTCCGGGTTATCTCAAGGCTCGTCTCTCCTGGGATGCGCCGGTCTCTCCGACCTGCAAGGAGGCTGTCATATACTGGAACAATAAAAGCGATTCGCTGAGAATCAATCTTCAAGATCCCGCTTTCCATAGCCAAACGGGCATACAGGTTGATATCACTGGCCTTCAGGAATCGGATTACACATTCGACGTTTATGTCCTCGACCGGGAAGGAAGCCGATCCCTGCCAAGCCAGGTGCTGGTTTCTCCCAAGGGCGCGAACTACATTGCGGGTCTGAACGGACGTGATGTGATCACAGCCTCGATCAGCGAAATCAATAATGCCGCCGTGGTGAGGTGGACAAAGATGTCAAAACACTCTCCATTCAGTGAGTTCCGGTATTTAGACAGCCAGGCTCAGCAGAAAACGATTCAAGTCGAACCTTCGGTCGACCAGTTATTGATAGACGATCTGAATCAGGGATCGGACCGATACTACGAATACCGGTCTGTCTTTGTGACGGCAGAATGCATGGATACACTCTATACGGATTGGAAACGAGGAGAATGGTTCGTCGATCCCGACTATGCCCAGGCCGTTAGTGATGACATCGAATGTCTTTCTTTCCGGCTGCGTAAGGGGGCCGTCCTTCATCAAGACAGCTCGAACCCCTATCAGTACACGATAGAATGTACGACCACTGCTCCTTCGGTCTATGTGAATGAACTGGCCCAACCAATCAAGGGGCCCGTCCTGGTGTTTCAATACAAACAGACATTACAGTCGGGGGATGCCAAGGTACTTTGGGCGGACGCGGGAGGTTCTTATTCTGGTCAGCGATATTCCATGCTGGCTTTCAGTGGACTGACTTATGGGGATGTCGGGTGGAATGTCGCTGTCATCGACATGTCTGAAATGATTTCTGAAGCGAAGTGGGAAGGGAAAGCCGGAGATTGGTCCATCATCAATCTGGACACCTCCCTCGGCAATGTAATAACGATTCGTAACGCTCATTTCCGTGCAAAAAGGGAAGGAGAATAAACTGGGCTTGATGATATGACGCGAAAAGAGTTCCTGGCAAGGGCCAGCGCTTTATTCGGGACGCTGACCGTTTCATCTCTCTCCGGTGCACCGGCATCGGGATCCCCTGTCCATGGCAGAGGAAAGGCTGAGGCTTTGAATAAGCTGGTCTCGGAGCGTCATAAGGCCCGCTGGCGTTTCAGAAGGATCATTCTCAACAACGACGGAAATGATGTAATCCTCTCAGAAGGGGAGGTCGTTTCCCGGGAAATGTTCCTGGCAAAACGGATGATGGGGCTGGTCGGGAGCCAGGTCGATACGGTCTGTTACTGCACGGGTATTACATTCGGCGGTCATCATAAAGGGAAGAATCAATTGATTCAGCAGCGGTTTGGGATGGCCCGGTGTTCAAGGGAACTATCGGAAATGGGGACGGACCCTTTGCAGTTGACGGTGGACTTTTGTCATCAGCATGGTATCGAGGTGTTTTGGTCGCACCGGATGAACGATATGCACGATGCGAGGCCTACCCCGGAACTTCTGACCGACTTTAAAAAGGAGCATCCCGATTACTTGATGGGCGGGCAAAGAGCCCCCATGTGCTATGACTATTCGATTCCCCAGGTCCGGGAAAAACTGTTGGAGTGTTGTGAGGAAGTCATCCGAAACTATGACGTCGATGGCATAGAACTGGATTGGTTCCGTCATTTGTTCCTTTTCAAATCTGTCGTCGATGGCGGCGTGGCTTCCGACGAAGAGCGGGAAATGATCAATGACATGATGCGGAAGCTTCGTTCGATGATGGATCAGGAGGGCCTTCGGCGATCCCGCCCGCTATTGCTTTCCGTCAGGGTGCCTGATTCCCGGGAGTACTCCCGTCAGGTAGGACTTGATTATGAGCAGTGGCTGAGAGAAGACCTGGTAGATCTGCTGATCGTCAACGATTATATCAAATTGGAGCCTTGGGAGAACTTCCCGAAGTTTGCGCGCAAGTATGATGTCCCTGCGTATGCGGCGATGGAGAATCGCAGGCTCTCTCTGATGGATGTCACGCCCGGGACGAATACAACGCCTGAGGCGGATGGAGAGGAGGTCAACAACAGATTTCGTTCTGAGGCGTATGCAGCCTGGCTTTCAGGTATGAACGGGGTTTATACATACAACCGTTTCAACCCCCAGGACGAGTTGTTCAGGCAAATCGGCGATCCGAGGGTTCTCGCCGGCCTTGGGGTTGTCCCGAGGGAATCATTCGGCCTGACCAAATCCTGGTCGGGGATGCATTACTGCAATGTCAACTATTGGCTGAAGGGTAGTGACAAGTTTATGTGTGTGCCCTCCGCTCTGGGATATGTCAGGCCGTCCGGACCATCGTGGCCGAACTCTGATTCCGACAGGGACAGTAATCCTTAGAAACGATGAGGTCGAAAGTGTTGCAACTGCTCTGGGTCTTGCTGGCCATGGTTTCCTGCAAAGACCCCCTGGCGGAAGAGTCCTCTTCTCTTTCGCACGGTTATGTCGTTGCAACACCGACGATGATGAGCCTGTCCGTCCCCAGACATTCCACGGCTGAAAGGATCGCTGTGATGTGGAATAACGGGGACAAACTGTTCGTCGCCGATGACCGTTCATCGTCTGTAGCTCAGTTGATGATAAGTGATGCAAATCACGAAAAGCTGAATATCCAATACACGGCGAGTTCGTCAGAAGCTACAAAAGTCTTTGTTTCCTCCTTGGGAAGAAACCCGGATTTGAAGGGTTTGGTTGTCAATGCACGGCCGGCGATGGACGGCAGTCTGTCAGAAGCCTGCTTGTTGACCGGATCAGCAGCCATCAATGCGCAGCAGATCGCATTGTATCCCATTGTCGGCATCATCAAGTTCACGGTCAGCCGGACAGATGTTTCAAAGATTGTCCTGTCCGAAGAGGGGAATGTCTTCCTGGAATCATTCAACTACCACCTGCAAAACGGTGTGATGGACGGTCAGGAATTCCGCCATTTGGTAGAGATCGATGCGGGACCTTCGAAGGACTACTTTCTCCCCGTTGTATCGGGATCTTCGCCGAGTAAGTTGACCGTTGACATTTACGATTTGTCCGGGTCTTTATCCCGACATGTTGAGGTATCGAATGATTTAGCCTTCGAGTCAGGCCGTGTTTATGACTTTGGAGAAATCGATCACAGTTCCGACCCGGTCATCGTGCCCCAAGAATCCGTCCTTCCTGTTCCGATGCTTTTTAAACAGGCAGGAAAAGAACTGGATTGTTCTGAGGAAACGGGCGCAGGGGCGGTTTGGCCTTTTAAGGAAGGAAAAGGAAGTTATCAGGTTAATTCGACAGAACAGGTCTTTCACACAAATAGTTATGAGGGGTATCCCGTCTATTTCTCGGGGGAGAGGCATTATCTCCAATCCAGGAACGGATGGGTATTGACTCTCAGGAGCAAGGATGACTTCATTGAATTCCCCACATTCACGAAAGGACGCATCAAATCTGTTTCCATTGCCTTTGGAAGTACGCCGTGCAGTCCTTCCTTCGTAGATGCCCATGGCGTTGTTTTGGCCGGTGGGGAGCAGCGGGAGAAGATTGAGCCTGGGACGCTGTATACATACGAATTCGGGGATACTCAGATGGGAGAGCTCTGTCGTATGCAATTGAATTCGACCGAAAAGATAACAGTCTTGCAGATAACACCGACTTATGTCTTTGACTCCCGGGATTATCCGCCGTCGAACGATATCGAGAGCGTATTCCTACAGGACGATGCCAACGCCCTGTTTTCTTCGGGTGCGGTCGGTGTCCATGGCTTTCTGAAGACAGCCGGTAGCGGTATGTCCGGGGTGCAATGCGGTCTTTATTATGAAGATTATTATTCGGTGGGGACGTTTGACAATGTGTCCTGCGATCCACTCTCCTTCCGTTATGCCATCACTTCTCCTGTCTCGTCCAGATACTCTTTCCGCGGTTGGGCTGCATCGGAGAGGGGCTGGCGCGATTTTACGGAGGCAGTTTGCGTCAGTCCTTACTCCATCCTCCTGGATTTCTGGAAAGAGGCAACCTTGTACAAAGCCCTCGGAGAAGGAACGTTTGATGCTTCGGCAGAGCAGTCCAGAACGGTTGATCAGACGGACTATACCGTATTTGTAAAGGGGTCTTTCACCTACGATACATCATCGGGATTGACTGTTTCTTCTTCCGGGAACGCTTATATCCGTTTCCCGGCCATTTCCGGCAAGACCCTTTCTGAAGTATGTGTCCAGACGGCTTCTTCATCAGAAGGGGGCGACCTGCTCGTTTGTCGGGATCCCGCATCTCCTTCTTCCTCCGCCATCAGTTCGGTTTGTACGCTTTCCTCCGGCAGCAACCCCCTTGCTATCGCTTGTAATGCCGCACAGGACAATATGTCTTATGCGCTCGTATTTGCTTCTTCAAAACAATACAAGATAAGTCGTATCACGGCAGTATATCGTAACTCGGGCTCCCCTTCAGCACCCGCAGATGACGATCCGGATGATCCATCTGCTGATCCCAGCGGCATTTTCGACTACTCGATTCTTTCCGGCAAGTCTCATCCGAGGCTGTTGATAGATTCCGCAGGATTCTTGGAACTGAAGAGGAAAGTGTATTCGGATCGTAACTCGAATCTGCTTTTGGCAGATGTCAATGATCTGATCCTGTCGTACGCTGACATTTTTACATCCAAGCTGAAAGATATCACTTATACTTTAGATGCATCCGGCAAGCGGTTGCTGGATGAGAGTCAATCTGCTTTGCTGCAACTGTCCACCTTGTCATACGCATATCAGATGACAGGAAACCCCAAGTATCTCTATCGTGCGCGGACCCTCCTTTTGCAGATCTGTGCCTTCCCCGACTGGCATCCCAGCCATTTCCTGGACACGGCAGAAATGACGATGGCTGTCGCGCTGGCGTATGACTGGCTTTATTATTCCCTGACGCTGGAGGAGCGGAAGATGGTCCGAGAGAAGATTATCAGCTATGGCCTGTCTCCCGGCCTGCGCGATGATTATGTCAGGACCGTCAACAACTGGAATCAGGTCTGCAGCGCTTGCATGATGGCCGGTGCTCTTGCTGTTTATGAGAAAAACAAACAGATCAGTTTCCAGACCATTGAGCACAATGTCCCGGCTAATATTTCCATAGCGGGCCAGATCTATTTTCCGGATGGGAATTATGCGGAAGGATACAGCTATTGGATGTATGGAACAGGATTCCAGACCATCATGATGAAGATGCTCGAGCGTGTCTTCGGCAACAATGGCGGGATGGACAACATTCCGGGTTTGGATAAGACAGCGGAATATATGCTGTTCATGGATGGACTGAACGCCTCCTTCAGTTATGCTGACGGCGGGGTTCCTGACGGATGGGCAGCGAAAATCGCCATGTGGTATTTTGCAGAAAAGTCCGGTGATACTTCGCTTCTTTCCAATGAAATACGGATGCTCGAGAGTGGGTTGTATTCCCGGGGTATCCAGCCTCGGCTATTATTCTTGCTCCCTGCAGTTCTTAAGGATTTCCACGTTGATTACAATGTGCCCGCCCACCATTCCAACAATCTGTGGAGCGGCGGAGGAAAGGCGCCGGTGGTGATGGTTCATACCGGTTGGGAGTTTAATGACTCGGATCATTATCTCGGAATCAAGGGCGGGGCAGCCAGTGGCGTGGGCCATGCCCACATGGATGCCGGGTCTTTCGTGTACGACGCTTTAGGCAAGAGGTGGAGTGCAGACCCGGGCAAGATGGATTATGCCGCGATGGAATTGGCTTTCAAGGCTGTCGGAGAGGCCGGGCCCGTCGGTCAGACCAACTTGCGTTGGGACATCCTTAAACTGAACAATTACGGCCATAGTACGATCAGTGTCAATGCCCATGATCGTTCGTTCCAGAAAAGATACCCTACGGACCACAAATATGATGGGGCTGCGACCGTTACGAAGATAATCAATATTCCTTCGGAACTGGGTGCCGTGTTGGATATGAGTGCACCGCTTGAAGGCTCTGTCCAATCAGCGACGCGCACCATAAAACTGGTGGATGAAAAGGATTTGGTCATCACAGATGTCATTACGGCCAAAAGTGGTTTTGATGCCCCTGTGATCTGGCACATGATTACCCCTGCTTCGATCATGGTAAAGGAAGGGTACGAGATGCTGACTCAAGGTGACAAGACGATGTATTTGAAAACGAGTGCCCAACCATCCGTCGAGATTCATTATCTGGCTGGGGACTATGTCCGGCCTCCCTACTGGATTCCCAGAACTTGGGATGAGGAGCAAACGGAAAGAATATCCGGTTTCGAGGCGACTGTCCCGGCTGGAGCGACTGTCACATTTATGACGATTATCAGTCCGACGCTTAATTAAGATCAACATTTTATGTATTAATAACCCAATCAATACAGTTATGGTTAAATTCATTTATGAAGCGCCTCAGGCGCAAGCCCTTACCTTGCTGGAGGAGGATGTCATCCTCCAGAGTTCGGCAGCAGGGACGGGCACCATTGAGCCCGGCCAGGATGCCGGTGATGTTTGGACCCTTTAAAAGCACAAAGCCATGAAAAAGACATTCATTCCCTTTCTGGCCGCTATGATGTGCGCCCTTCCGTCCTGCCAAAAGCAGGAGTTCAATCCCGAATCCCTTTCACGGTCGGTAACCGTTCAGTTCACGACGGAACCGATTGAAACCCGCACCGCCTTTGATGAGCCCACCGCCGGTACTTATCCTACCCTTTGGCAGACGGGTGACAATGTTTCGATCAATCTCCTGTCATTGAATACGGACAGCGATGCAACAACCGTCACTCCGACTGTTTCCGGAGATGGAAAAAACGCCTCCTTCTCGATCGTAGTTCCGGAGGGTACCGCTTCTGACGTATTCTGTGCGATGTGCCCCGCTGCCTCCAATCTCGCCCATGACAACACTTACAAGACCTGGGTCCTCCAAGTCCCTACGAACCAGACCCCCAGTGCCAATTCACCCGATCCTTTGTCGCAGTTGATTTGGGCCCGCAGTGAGTTTACTTCTTTGCCGGAGTCAGTTTCTCTCCAGTTCCAGCACATCACGGCATACGGCCGCCTCAGTCTTGAGAATCTTGCCCTTGGAGATGCACATGTCCAGTCGGTCTCTCTCAAGTCGAGTGTCAAGCTGTTCGGACGTTACTTCTTCTTCCTTGACGATGTGACCAAGAGCGGCGTCAACTATCTGATGGGTGACCTCCAAGCGAATCAGGCATCGGGCGATTTGACTATCAATACGTCTTCTCTGACGGACATCTGGTTCTCTTGCTTCCCCTTCGATATGTCGGAGTCTTCTCTGAAAGTTACCGTTACTACCGACAAGGGCACTTTCACGAAGACGGTTTCCATTCCGGAAGGAAAGCAGTTCAAGGCCGGGAAGATTTCGAGCATCAAAGTGGACATGAGCGATATCCCTCTATTTAATCCAGTGATCTATCAGAGGGTCAATGACATGTCCGAGATCGGCCCGGATGATGACGTGATCATTGCCGCTTTGAATGGGCAGAACTATTATGCCATTAATAACACTCAAGCCAAGAATGCCCGTAATTCTTCTGTCGTTACTGTCGAGAATGACAAAATTGTCGATCCTGGTAGCGATGTGGCGATCCTCAGGATTGAATCAGGCGCTACAGCGGGTACTTGGCGTTTCCGTACGACCACTGGTACAAAAGGCTATCTCTATGCCGCGTCACCGACCACAGCTAGTTCGAATAGTCTTAAGACCAGTGTTGACGGGAATGGGGTTGATAATTTCGATGTCAGAAGCAGTTGGACGGTCAGTATTACAGATGGTGTTGCAACCGTCCAGTCCCAACTGGTCACCATCGCTCCTGATGTTTCTACGGTTTTACAACTCAATAACAGCAACAATAATTTCTCTTGCTATAGGCCAGGCATGAACCCGAGTTTTGTCAATCCTTCCTTCTATAAGAAAGTGACCGACTAATCTATTCTATCCTTAAGCGGTGAATATGCCAATAGTTATGAGGAGGATACTCACCACAACGTGTTGGATTATCATTTGCCTGCTGGCCGTCTTCTCCTGCAATCCGGATGTCAAGATTCCTCCTGAAGAGGAAGACTCCGGATTGCAGGAAGGGGCGGTGGTTTGGCTGGATCTGACGCGTTGGAATAACGTCAGCGCCCAAGACAAAGCCTTGATGGAGCGGATGTGGGATGCCCTGCAAGCTTCCGCTACGCTTCAGGGTATCGTCAACCGTGAGTCCCCGGTCCTTTATCTGGACTTTGTCAAAGCCGACGGCGTAAAAACGGACGAATACTGGTGGAACAAATACAGTGCGCCCGGAGAGTGGCTTGCCGGCCGGGAAGTGGTCAAAACCACGGATCCCGTCAGGGCCTGCGAGTTGCTCAGGGACCGTTTCGGGGGACTGGTGGTCTATGACCCCAAGGTTCCCGCTACCAGTTGCATCGCTTCGATGATTGCGGGTGTTGAGGACCTCGTCGCCGTACGCTACGACACTTCCTCGGGCAGTTGTTACAGCCGTCTGGTGGAGATGGGCATTCCCGTGAAGGTATGGCTCGTAGAGAAGGATGGTGCGTCCAAGTTCAAGTCAAAGACGGATGCCTACCGCTGGGCCATAGACGAATATCTCAAGAAAGGACGCTGCAATACGGCGTATGCCGGCTATTATATCGACCAGTACTGGTTGAAGAATCCGGGCGCAGCCGCCATCAACCATCATTTGCTGAGCAACCACGACTTCTTTGTCGGCAAACGCGCTTTCTTCTTCGACCTCTCTCCCTGGCCGGATGAAGTGGCGACGGATGATCCGGCCGGAGCTGTGGGCGGAGATTACGAGACCCTGAAGGAGATCCTGCTGGAGTGCTACCGGCAGAACAACAACGGTGAGACTTTCTGCCACATCGGTGGTTTCCCGGCCTGGGCCTGGAAATATACCAACTACGAGGGTGTCGGCGGCAAGCATACGCCGGTCGAAACGGAATGGAAGTTTGCCGAAATCATCGGCGAATACAACGCTTTCAAGGATGCGGATGCCATCAATTACGGGGCTCTCGCCAACGCTTCATTCTGGCAGCATTTCCCCCTGCGGGCATCTTACCCCCAGGCTTGGACGACCCGTAAGTCTTTGCAGGACAAGGGCTATCTGGATGCCTCCGGCCGGGTGGACCGTTCCAAGCGCTATATCCTGATGTACGTCGGCGATTATGACGCCGCCTCTTGGATTTATCAGACAACCCCTTCCCTGTGGGACAGCCCGCAGCGGGGCAAGGTCCCGATGATGTGGAGTGTTTCACCCATCCTGGCCCGGCGCGCTCCGCAGGTCATGCATTATCTGTGGACCACGGCGACGGAGAATGACTATTTCGCCGCCGCGGACAATGGCGCTGGCTACCTTAATCCCGGCAGCCTGGAGATGCCGCGCTCCATCAGTGGCTTGCCGGACGGCATGGCGCAGTGGGCCCGTCACTGCAAACCCTGGTATGGGCAGTGGGGCATCACGGTCACGGGATTCATTATCGACGGTAACGCCAAGGGTATGTCGCAAGAGGGCTTCAAGGCCTATGCGAGTTTCAGTCCCAATGGCATCGTCCCTCAGAAGACACCGACGTATATCAGTTCCGTGGACGGGATGCCGATCTTGCGGGCAGGGGGCAGCGCCAACCGCGACCGGCCCGAAGACGAAGCGGATTATATTCGGAATACCTGCAAGGAGCATCCGGACCGCCCGTTCTACTGGTTCCGTTCCATCCTTAAGTCACCGGCCTGGTATGTAAGCGTCAAAGGCCTCCTGGAGCAGTCCAATCCGGAAATCGTCTGGATGAGTGGACCGGAGTATTTTGAACTGATGAGGTGCTATCTGGAAGAGCAATAATCATTCGTCCCGCCAATCCAATAGATGGCGACGGGGAATGGTGTATTTTTAAAAAAACAATTTCCACTATTTATTGTATTTCGAAAAATACAGCTATATTTGAAAAACAATCAATAGAAACGAATATGGAAAAGCTCTTCGAATTGCACGATAATTACCTTGCCCGGGTTCCAATGGATTTTTTTCGCCGGACAATGGATATGGTCAATTGGGACAGTCGCCTGATTGCCATTAAAGGACCTAAGGGTGTCGGAAAATCTACACTTCTACAGCAGTACATCAAACTGCACTTCGACCCTTCCAACAGACATGTCCTTTACTGTTCCGCCGACACCAGCTACTTTTCCTCACACACGATCATTGACACCATCATTAAGTTTGTTCAATCAGGTGGCACACACATTTTTATAGATGAGATACACAAATATCTAAATTGGAGCCAAGAACTGAAGGAAGCGTATGATTTGTATAATGATCTGCACATAGTAGTCAGCGGTTCTTCTCTGCTGAGAATTAACGATGGGAAAGCAGATTTGTCCCGGCGACTGGTCGAATATGATATGCCGGGGTTATCGTTTCGCGAATTCCTTTGGTTCGAAACGGGTACGAAACTGGACCCGATCACTCTTGAAGAACTTCTTAATAATCCTGTCCCATTTTGTGGTAGTGTAACTCAGTCATTACGACCTCTCGAATATTTCCATAAGTATTGTAAAGAAGGATACTATCCTTTCTATTTTGAAGACCGTGGTGTCTATCAAGGCCTGGTTGAGAACGTGGTGAACTACATTATCGAGAATGAACTGACGCAACACAGAGGGTTGGAAGTTGGGAACACCCGTAAAGTTAAGGCACTATTGCAAGTCCTCTCTCAAATTGTCCCGTATCAAGTGGACATTTCAAAGTTATCCCGGAGCATTGGGATAGAGAGGCCGACGACACTAAAATACCTTAAGAATCTCGAAGAGGCTAAACTTATCAAGAGACTGTTTTCCGAATTATCTACAATCAGTGATCTTCAGAAACCGGACAAAATCCTTATCGACAATCCGAACCTGATATACACACTATCGAATATAATCCCGGATATCGGTACGGTTCGTGAGAGTTTCCTATGTAATCAACTTTGCAGTGCCGGTCATAGCGTTGAGTATGGCGGCGTCAAGTCTGGCGATTTTCGCGTTGATAAGAAATATGTAATTGAGGTCGGTGGTGAAGGCAAAGGCTACGGTCAAATAAAGGAAACTGACGCAGGTTATATAGCCGCTGACGATATTGAATCCGCCGTCTTCAGAAAGATACCCCTTTGGGCATTCGGTTTTCTGTACTGATGCAACGTTTTATTTAATTGCATTAGTACTTCATGTTTAGATATGGCAAATAGAATCCTAATCGAAGCGGAAAGCCTCCGGGACTACGGCGGCTGGGTCCTGAACTCCCAGTATGCCGACCAGATGGGCTCTCCCTACCTGATGGCTCACGGTCTGGGGCAGCCTGTCCCGGATGCGGTCGGGTCTGTCACACTGCCTTCCAGCGGCCTCTGGCATGTGTGGGTACGTACCTACAACTGGACTTCTCCTTGGTATGACGGGGAGGGTCCGGGGCGCTTCCAGGTGCTCCTGGATGGCGTCCCGTTGCCGGAAACAGTCGGGTGCCGGGGGACGGAATGGGAATGGCAGTACGCTGGCGCGAAGGCGTGCGGCGCCGGCCCGGTCGGAATCGCCCTGCACGACCTGACGGGCTTC
>JAEEGJ010023708.1_pt1 | contig 12835 bp, 5 predicted proteins | sample 8958761 | NCBI WGS metagenome assembly JAEEGJ01 (sample SAMN16246546, study PRJNA631951) | gut metagenome | biome: gut microbiome; feature: rumen; material: RS-attached | host: Bos | place: Iran: Karaj | collected 2018-10
GCCCCTGGGATGAAGGCGAAGCCGCACACCACGGCGGCCACAATAATCAAAGTGATGACATCTGCTTTTTTCATGACCTTTTGTCTCTTTTGTCGTTTTCCTTGTTCTGCCAGTAACGGCCCAATAGGCACAGCAAGCACACACCACAGAGAATACCACCAAGCACAAAGCCCGTTTGGTCCTCGCCCTTGGCCTTATACAGATAAATGCCATAGCCGAACATGGCCAAATCGACGATGATGCTTAAGATATAGCCTATGGTACGGCTGGTCTTGTCGGGCTTCTTCAGCAACAGATTATCAATCAAAAAGGTGATGACAACTAGCGCAGCATAGACCAGATAGTATGTAGCTTTTTCAGTAATCATAATGCTTTTGTTTACTATGACCGTTGACTATGACTATGACCGCTTTTACGATATGTGAAGCGGTCATAGTCATTGTCACTAGTCATCGTACATTACTTTTCAATTCGAATACGTGCATCAACAGCGGTAACATAGCGCGGGTTGCCCAGCAGCGGGTTGAGGTCCATCTCGACAATCTCGGGAGCAGCCTGAACCAAGGCACTGACGCGAGCCACCTGATCGGCATATAGGTCAATATTGACACCCTCCTGACCACGCACACCTTCGAGAATCTTATAGCCCTTGAGTTGCTTGAGCATCTCTTTGGCTTCGGCAGCGGTAATGGGTGCCAACGCGCTCTGCACATCCTTCAGCACCTCGATGAAGATACCGCCCAATCCAAAGAAGACCTGATGACCGAACTTAGCATCCTTGATGGCACCGATGTAGACATCCAAACCATCCAGCATGGGATACATCTCCACAGCATAAGTCTCAGGGATGACAATGAGGCGATCGAACTCCTTGGCAACAGTGTCGAGATCTTTCACTCCGAGGGTCACACCGCCCACGTCGCTCTTGTGTAGCGGACCTACAACTTTCATCACCAACGGCACATCCTTGCTGCAGCCGACCTCCTTGGCAAAGGCCAATGCATCCTCCTTCTTTGAGACCTCGACGCTCTTCTTGCGGCTGATGCCAGCGGCATCCAACAGCTCGTTGTAGTCGGCAATTTCAAGATAGCCATCCTTGCAGCGGTCGATGGTGCGACGTATGCGAGCAACATCGATAGCGGGTTGCTCAACATGCTCAGGTTGCGGCTTGGGAGTATTGTAAACCTTGCAAATGGCATTACCCAGCACACACTCTTCGGGGAAGTTGATGCGACCTTTAGCGATGAAATCATTGATTTCATCCTTTACGTTGATAATACTCGGCAACACGGGGAAGATGGGCTTCTTGCAGGTCTTCATCTTCTCATCCAGCAGGTCGTAAACCTCCTTGTTGCTGAACAAACCTGGCGAGCCGAAGATGACAACGGAGAAGTCTATCTCATCGAAGTCATTCTCCACGGCGTCAAGGATATAGCCCAGCTGTTCGGCGGTACCCGTGGCGAGGAAGTCGATGGGATTGCCCACCGAAGAGCCTCCAAAGAGTTTCGACAGCAGTTCAGGGGCTTTGGGGTGTTCCTTCAGCGAAGGAACCTCCATGCCACCGTTGCTCAGCACGTCGGTCAGCATCACTGCAGGACCGCCGGCATGGGTGACAACGGCGCAGCGTTTGCCTTTCAGTTCGGGATGCATAAAGACGGCACAGACCGTGGTCAGTTCCTGACGGTTCTGGCAGCGCACGATACCTGCTTTGCGGAACAAGGCATCGACAGCCGCGTCACTGGTGGCCAAAGCGCCGGTGTGAGAAGAAGCGGCACGCGAGCCAGCAGCACTATTGCCGCTCTTGATGGCAGCGATGTGGCAGCCCTTATTGATCAGGCTGCGGCTATGCTTGAGTAGACGTTGCGGGTCGCCGATTTTCTCCATATAAAGCATGATGACACGAGAGGACTTTTCTGGGTCGAAGGTCTCATCGAGGTGCTCCAACACATCTTCGATACCCAGTTGGGCGCTGTTGCCCACAGCCCAAACGCTGTTGAACTGAAGACCGTTGCTCATGCCATATTCCTTGATAAACACAGCGGTAGCGCCAGAACCAGTGATGAAATCCACACCCTTGGGATTCAATGGCGGGATGGGCGTGTCGAAGCAGCCAGCGTAGTTCACATTGAGGAAGCCCGTGCAGTTGGGACCAATGAGCGAGCCTCCGACACTGTTGATAGTGTCGACAATGTGCTTCTCTATTTCAGCGCCCTCATGGCTTTCCTCAGAGAAACCAGCACTGATGATGATGAAGCCCTTGCAGCCTTTCTCCTTGGCCAGCACGTCAACCGTCTGGGCACAGAACTTGGCAGCAATACAGAGGAGGGCGCAGTCCACTTGCGGCAGGTCATCGACCTTGGCATAGCATTTCACGCCTTGCACCTCGGTTTCTTTAGGGTTAACGGCATAGATCTGGCCCTTGAAAGGACTCTCCAAGAGGTTTTTCAGCGACTTACCGCCGGGTTTATGAATGTCACTGGACGCACCGCAGATTACGATGCTTTTGGGATTAAGTAATTCTTTTGCAATCATATCAATAAGGTATTTGTTTCGACAATATTAAATTGCCGCAAATATAGCCAAAATAACGAAACGGAAAAGCGTTCAGCGCTTGTTTTGCAATCTTTCTTCGCAATCGAGCAGCAATTGGTAGTGGATTCTGTTGAAAAGCCCCATCTTGCAGAGTAGTTCGATGTCCTCGTGGCTCATCCACATCACCGAGGCCACTTCATCTTCTTGCAAATGCAGCATTTCGGCAGGCACATTGCTTTTCAGCATATATAGGAAAGTAAACTTATAGTCATACCTTCTGATTTTCACCAACTTAAGCTCACTCTTAGTCGCCGAAAGGCCAATTTCCTCCTTCATCTCACGCAACATAGCCTGAGCAAAATCGCGTTCGCCACTCTGCACATGTCCTGCAGTGGTGGAATAGAAATTGCCTTTCTTGGGCGACACCTTCTGAATCAGGTACTGACCTTGGTCGTTGTAGACATACACTGCCACAATGGGAATCATCAAACCTGGCGGCACTCGTTTCCCACGCTCAATGGTCTGGCCTGTAGGTTTCAGGTCTCTGTCGTACAAATCCAGAATTTCCATAATTTACAACTGTTTGTAGAGACGGTGTGCACACCGTTCTCTACAACATCATTTTGCAAATAAATCCTTGATGCCACCCAGCGAGCCCAGCACATTCGTGGCTTCGTAAGGCAGATAAACGGTCTTGTTCTCTTGTCCGCTCGCCACTTCCTTCAAAGTCTCGATGTATTTCACAGCCAACAGATAGTTTACAGGGTCGGCACCACGGTCGGCGACGGCCTCAGCAATGTTGCGGATGGCGGCAGCTTCAGCTTCGGCTTGCAGCACCTTGGCACGAGCTTCACCTTCAGCCTTCAGGATATTGGCCTGTTTGTCGGCCTCAGCCGCATTGATTTCAGCTTGCTTCTCACCTTCCGAATTCAGAATCTGAGCCTGTTTCTCACCTTCTGCTTTCAGAATCTCGGCACGACGGTTGCGCTCGGCCTGCATCTGGAGTTCCATAGTGCGACGAATGCTTTCAGGAGGCGTAATGTCCTGCAACTCGACGCGATTCACCTTCACGCCCCATTTGTTGGTGGCATCATCCAGCACATTGCGAAGCTTCGAATTGATCGTGTCACGCGAAGTCAAAGTCTCATCAAGTTCCATCTCACCCACCACGTTACGGAGCGTGGTCTGTGTCAGCTTCTCAATTGCTACAGGAAGGTTTTGGATCTCGTAGGTGGACTTCATCGGATCCACAATCTGGAAATAAAGCAAGGCATTGATTTCGGTCATCACGTTATCCTTAGTAATCACACTCTGTTTGTCAAAGTCATACACCTGTTCACGCATATCGATGCGGTTGGCGCGGTAGAGGCGACCGTTCTGCTGACGGACAATGACTTCCTTGGCCTGCTCAATGATGGGCAGCACAATGTTGATACCTGCATTCAGAGTACGGTTGTACTTTCCAAGACGTTCTACGATCATGGTTTCCGACTGCGAAACAATCTTGATACCTCGAAGGATATAGATCACAACGAGGATGCCCAATACGATTAAGACGATGTTTAAGACAGTTAAATGCATAATGATATTGTTTTTGATGATTAATGACAAGGTTTAACCGTAACGATGATGCTGTCCAGCTTGATGATTTCGACATCGGTTCCTTTCTCGATGACCGATCCGTCTTCGGAAACAGCCTTCCAGTCATCACCGTCGATGGCCACACGGCCTGTATGTTGCGATGCATCGATACATTCAGAGACAATGCCTTTCCGTCCAATGATGGCCTCGGCATTGGTCTTCACATACTTCGATTTCTTGTCCAAGAAACGTACAACTACAGGCCTTAGAAAGATGAACGTCAGCAATGAAACCACGACAAAAACCAAGATTTGCCAAGTGAAGCTACCACCCAATCCCGAAACCAAAGCTGAAAAGGCGGCGCCAAGGGCAAAACAAAGGGCACCAAAACCAGCGGTGCAAATCTCAACGATCACAAGTACGATTGCGGCGATGAGCCAATAGTAATATTCCATAGCAACATAGGTTTGATTCTGCAAATTTACAAAAAAAGGGCGACACCCACAAGGGTGCCGCCCAATTTTTTGCGGGAATCAATCCCGCGATGTCATTTATTGCATGACAGTGACGCGCTTGACGGTCATACCTTCCTCAGTGTAGACACGCACCATGTACATGCCAGCGTTGAACTGGGCCATGTTCAGAGTGTACACGTCAGCATCGAGTTCGGTGTCGAAGACCACCTGGCCGAGCATGCTCACCACAGTGATGCGGCTCATGCCAGTAGCTTCAATCATCACGTTGCCCTTCGTCGGGTTAGGATAGAGGGCAACCTTGCCGTCGTTCTCGCCAATGCCAGTCACACCAACCTCAACATAATCGTTGTTCGGGTTGTCGAAGGCAGCAGCGGGCTCGGACTCGCAGTCGTTGTCATAGACAGTGGTCACCTGGTAGTAGTAAGTACCAGCACCAGCAGGCGTGTCGATGTACTCGTAGTAGGTCTGACCAGCAACATAAGCCACAGTGCCGATGAGGTCATAGTTGGCGTTGTCGGTCGAACGATACACCTTGAAGTTCACGATGTTGGCGCGGTTCTTAGCACCAGGATTAATCGCTACATCGTCAATGAACAAGTAGTCTTGGTCATAGTCGTTAAGACGGAAGGCGATGTAACCACGCTGACCATTGTAACTGGTCAGGTCAACGATACGTTCACTCCAATCGCTAGTAGCATTGGCAGGATCAGCAAGCAGAGTGAATGCGTTGATGTCATTGGTCGTGGTGGAGATGTACACATCACAATTCTCGTGATATTGGCCATCATCCAACACCCAGTAGCTCAACGTACCGCCGAGGTCAACCTGAGGTGTAATCAACCAGTTATCGACATTATAAGCGCTACTATTCCAGCTTCTTCCCATGACGACATAGGAGCCGCTATGAGCAGGAATTGGACCGCTACTAAAGAGGGTTTCACTGTTGACCACACGCCAATCGGTGTACTCGGTGCCTTCACCATTGCGGATGGCAGTCCAGCCGTCGAGTTCTCCACTCTCGAAGTCCTCGAAGAAAGGCTCACTTGGGCCAGGGCCAGGATTCTCTTCACCCCACCAGACTTTCACCTGGTCGGTAGCGTTGATAGCCTCGCCGTGGATAGGCATGTAAGCAGCGCAAGTGCCACCGGTAGGACCGAACTCGCAGACCGGGCAACCCATTGACCAACCATAGTTGTGGTCGGGCAGGACCATCTCACCAGGATAGATCGGGCGGACGCAGTACTCGTGGTCACCGTACTCACCTTCAACAGTGTATTCGCGATCATCAGGACCAGCGAAAGCAACAAACTCGCCGTCTTCCGTAATCAGGAAGCCGATGAGGTCGGTAGGAGTCACAATTTCGCAGTCGGTCTCACCTTCACCTTCAGTCTTGGTGAAGTTGATGACGCAAGGTTGCTGTGAGAAGTTGGTGATCATCAGGATGTAGTACTCACCAACCTCAGGCACATGGTAGTTGATGGTACCATGGCTGGTATTGTGCACGTGCTGACCGTCAGTATAGCCGAGATAGCAATCTTCAGTGTAGGAAGCCGAGTAGCAGCAGTCCATGATCTTGTTGCCAGTCAAGTTGCTGCAAGCCGAGCCTGAGATTACTTCTTGCTCGGTGTAGGGACCCCACATGCAGAAGTCAATGTCTCTGGTAGTGGACGGGTTGTTCGGGTCGTGGCCTTCCATGTGGATCACGAATGGGCCAGCCGTATGTATTCTCATGTGGTAGAACGAAGGATTGTAGGAGCTACCGATACAGCCATCATCCATACCAGGCTCGTTAGCCGTGTTGCTCGTGCTAGCAGCCTCAAACGTAATCGTTTCTGAGGTGCAGAACGGCAGTGAGTTGACGCAGTGGTCATTATCAACTCTAGCGTTGCTCATCAACACATCCATCATGACCGAGGTAAGGTTGAAGGAAGACACGCTGCTCTTCCAGCCATTAATACGCTCATCGATGTCAACCTTGCTCAGCAAGTTGAAGTCGGCGATAGCATTTTGATAGGCAGCTTCAAACTCATCCACGAAGTTAAGGTTGGCAACATTCGAGGTGAGGACAAATTGACCATAGTCCTCTTCAGGAACCAACGAGAAGCGGCTGTCATTGCTGAGCTTGTAGAGCATGTAAACTCTGAAGTTAACATTGTCGAGAGCGAAGAAGTTCAGCATGGCACCGTCTTCGGCATATTGGCTGAAGAATTCACCACCCTTCACGATTGAACGATTGCTGATCGGAGTGACATTAGCGATGTCCTTAACCTCGCCAGCCGGCAGAGGAGCAGCCATATTCTTGGCACCGCCACTGATAGTGACGTTGACACCGTCGTTACTACCGAACATGCTCACAGTGAACTCATAGGTTCTGCCAGCCTCGAACGTGTAGTCGTTCTGACGGCCACCCACGTTACCGTTAGCAGCAGCAATCCAGATACGGTCGCCAGGAGTCGGGTTGGTGATGCACCAGTCATAGGTACCAGCAGGAATCTCAATACTAACGCTATTGTTATAGACAATGTTCTGCGTCGAGCAGTTGCCGTCAGCGTTGGTCGGGATCTTGTACTCGAACTCAGCGTAGATAGCCTCGTTGCCAGAGCAGCTCGTGCTCAAAGCACCAGTCTCAGGAAGCGTAGCGCCGAAAGCTGTGGCATCAGCATCCAACAGCATCTGATAACCAGAACCATCACCCCAGATGTCACCAGCGGTGAGGATAACCGTAGCGTTTTCACCAGGTTGCGGGCCAGGACCAGGACCTGGGCCTACAGGAATATCAATACCATCCCACATAGCCCAGCCAGTACGAGAGACATAGACGTTTCCAACACCATAGAGGATTTCAATCATCACATAACGGAGATCGGTGTTCTCCCAAATGCTGACAGTGTCGTCGATGGGTTCATAACCTTCGTGACGCACCTGGATGGCATAATCACCACGACGGAAGGTCTCGAATGCATAGAAGCCACTCTCATCAAGGACGAGCTGTTCAATAGGATAGTTCTGTTGTTCAACTTCGTTCAGGTTGGTGAAGTCAACAGTAGTGCCTTCCGGACTGTCAGCGCTGTTGAGCAACACATTCACAGTGACGTGATCAAGATACATATCCTTGTCGAGGCAGTTCGACCAAACGATCACGCTCTCGCGAGGCTCTTGGACAGGTTCGGTGCCAGGACCATAAGGATTTTCACCGCTACCGCTGCCGCTGCCACTACCACTGGCAGAGAAGGTGACATTGTCAACGAAGAAGGCATCACCTGTCGGGTTCACGCTGCTATCCTTCGTGTAAGACCACTTGAAGATATGCGATCCAGCCGTAACAGGGAAGCTGTAGCTGTTCCATCCTGAGACGTTTGCACCAGCTGTAAACATCACATTTCCATCAATGGCAAAGTCGCAATGATCCCAGAATGTAGAGGAACCCTCGCCTTGGCAGAGAGCATCGAAGCTCACCGTGCCATTTTCGCCAAAGTCAACAGTAGTCTGGATAGCCGAAGTGGAGCTGGTCACGCCACCATTACCACTCTTGATGCAATGGCCTCCGTTGCCTTCAACCACCGTCCAAGCATAAGTAGGATCATTGGTCCAGCCAGAAGGAATCTGACCGTTTTCGAAGTCAAAGACTTGGTCGCGATTAGCCATTTCAGGAGCAATCGCAATAGGCTCTGACCAGTTGATTTCGCCTTCAATCTCTTCGCCACGGTTGCCGCTATAGACGCAACCGACGCCCCACTTGTACACGCCAGGAGCGGCATCCGGCCAGCTCACATCGATGTAGAGGGTGTCGTGCAGTTCGCAAGCGAGAACCACAGTGTTTCCATCAGGATGGTTTTCATCGAGAAGGGTGTAAGGACCATCGTTGTAGCAGTTCGTGCGATACACTCTGTAGTGCGAGAAGGCACGGTTGACACCGCTTTCGAGGGCTGCACCTCTCACAGCATCCGGATTGGCGCAGATGGCATCGTGATTTTCCTCACCCTTAGCAAAAGTGCGGAGTCTGCTGCTGAGCGGGTTGTTGTCAACGATAGGAGCATTCACAACCTCGCTGCGACCAGCACGGTTGGTGAACCAGTGTCTCATGGTCCAGGTGCCGTAGTCAAGGTGTTCCCAACCATTGCCACCGTCCCACCATGTACCTAATTCGTTCAGGTCATCGCAGCAGCCGGCAGGCCAGTTGCTCACAGTAGTATTGGCCGTCCAAACCACCCAAATCGGTTCGGCTCCAGTCACGTTGACAGGAGTTGTCAGATCCCAGTCAACCCAAGCATTCTGGTTGCTCGGAACATCAACGGTGATAGTGCTCACCATCGTACCAGCGGCGGGCTGGCTACCTCCGACATAGATACGGCAGGTGTAGTTGCCACCAACAGCACTGTACATATTGTCACTGAACAGTGAAACCTTGGTGATATTCCAACCAGCATAGGTGCTGTTCAAGAAGCTTGCAGGATACTCATAAGCCCAGCTCGGGGTCGTTGTCAAGTTGCTGCCGACAGCGTTGTTGAATTCACTCTCGCAGTAGGTATGCCAACCGGGTTGTGCGGGTTCAGGTCTCTTGTAGAAGTTGATGTAGTCAACATAGAAGCAGTCGTCATTGCTGTTGACGCTACCATCCTTAGTATATCTCCACTGGAAGATGTGGTCACCAGCAGTGATGTCGAATCTCTTTTCACCCCAGCTGCTAGCGCCAGTGTACTGACCCTTCTGCACGCCGTCGATGAAGAAGTAGCCGTAGTCCCAATTGCTCTCCGAACTAATCTTACCGTAGAAGCTCATGATACCGTCGGCAGGGATGTTCACCGTCACAGTCATATTGCTCACCACGTTGGCCACGCCAGCGCCACCGCTCTTCATGCAGTAGGTGCCTTCATACGGGTTGTTGGTGGTGATGGTCCAAGGATAAGAACCGTCGAGCTGCCAATCGAATTGGCTGAAGTCGCCGGTCTCAAAGTCCTCAATGATGTCCTCACCAGGCAGGCCACAGCCCCAGAATACCTTCACGTACGGAGAATTGACATCCGTTGAGTCAGGATAGTATTGGGCAATAACTGAGCAAGGAGTATAGAAATTCTCGTCGAGCATATAGTCGACAGGAGAAGTCATGGTGTTGTAGGTAATAGCAATCGGGTTGCCTTGGACAGGTGCATCGATGGGTTGATAGCCATTGCAGGAGGCAGAACCGTCGTAGCTGCCAGCATAGACTTGGCCAGTGTAATAGCCTTGGCTATTGGTCGTGAAGTTGTAAGTGTGCGAATCGCCAAATTCGTCTTGACCCACCATCGTAACAGTGGCATTGGCGATGCCAGTCGTACCGTCTTGCTCATAAACGTGGCCTTCCACAGTGCCGCGACCAGAGACTTTAACAGTCACAGGATCTGACGGGGCGCTTTCACCTTCATCATAAATAGCTGTCACATAATAGGTATAGCCAGCCATATTATAGGTAAGAGGACCATCGGTGAAGGAAGTGTTGCCAATGTTGTTCACCTGAGTCTCACCAACCTTCACGCCATCGCGATAGATAAAGTATTGACGATAGGTACGGTCAACAACAGCGTTCCAGTGGAGCGTGATGGTCTCATCGTCAAACACGGTGTAGTCATCAGCAGTGAGGTTCTGCGGGATATTGAGGTGGGTCGTGAAGCCCCAAACTGGGCTGCTCACGCCTTCCGGGCAAGAACCATTGTTGTTGAATTCCACTCTCCAGAAGTAGTTGGTGTTGTTCCAAAGGTTGCGCACCGTATAGCTGTTGGCCATCGTAGTGCTGAAGCTGCCGTCTTCAGGATAGATGACGGTCTGGACATGACCAGGTTCCGGATGATAAGTGGAGCCAAAGATCAGACGCCAACCAGTGGCGTAGTCTGGGATGTTCCAACGCAGGGTCACGCTACCAGGCTCAACGCCGTCTTCATTGTCGGCAGGAGTCGGGTTGAAAGCGAAGCCTTCAACAGCCGGGCAAGGCATAGGTTCGGCATTGATTGTAACCTCGAAATCGGGAGTCGTTGAAGAAGCAACTAAGTAGTAGGTGCCAGCCTCAACAGCAGCATCCTCGATGACGGGGCCGTAAGCCATATTGCTCTCAGGATCGGGAGTCGGGCCAGGAGTCGGAGTGTCACCGCCACCGTTGCAAGTGACAACGATGTCGTCAAGGCCAACGCCATAACCATAGTTGTCAACCATCTTGAAGCCAAGCTGGTAATTTGCAGCAAAGCCAGTGAGAGCAATGTTGCTGATGGCTGTCCAAGAGGCATGGGCTTCAGTGGTGTAGTACAATTGGTTCCAAGCACCGCCATTGACGCGATAGTAAACACCAAGTTCATCAATATCGCCAAGCCAACTTCTGTTCACCATGCTGAAACTCAGGGTGCCTTGAGTGGCGCCACTCAAATTCATAGCGGGAGTGACAAGATAGGTTTCATCATCTCTATAGTTGTGAGTGATTAAGGCATTATAAGAACCGGTATTAGCACCAGTAGATGCGCTATAGTCACCCGTTCCAACCGTCCATTCATTATCACCTTCGGAAGTCCAGCCTGCAGGCATCGAACCGCCTTCAAAGCCTTCTTCAAGAGCAACATTGTCGCGATTAATGCGGTTGCCGCCCTTCATGATGATGTTAGCGCGGTTGGTGGATGAGGTATACATAGTCGAGGGAATCGAGGAAACGTCATAACCACCATTGGTGTCGGAATAATGATAGCTCATGGCCGTGAAGCCAGGGTTGTGGGTTTGCCAGCTAATGGAACCTTGATAAGAGCCATTATTACGCGTGCACAGAATCAAGATGTTACTGTGACCGTCCCATGAGAAGTTGCCTTGGTTGAAGACGAACTCATTCCATTGGCCAGCTACAGGAAGAACATTGTTACCGGTATAAACGAGAGTCATACCATCAGTAGTGTGCGAAGTGGTGGTCAATTCAGTATCGTTCACATTAGCCATCCAGATGCTGATGTTGTTCTGGGGCGTAGTGGTCGACAAAGAAGACACATACCAGCTCAGGCTTGTCATCGGAGCAGGAGTCACACCAGCCTCGACAAGCTCAGAAGCCAAGAAGAGGTTCTCACCAATAGAGTAGTTCCAAAGGGTATGGAATGGGAAGTAGGTCGAAGTGTTAGTGCCTTCACCAATCTGAGCCTCAAAAGGAGCACCAGCGGCACCGCCACCACCAACAACACCAGTATAGTTGTTGGTAGCCATCGGGCCACCTTCGCCTTCAAAGCCGTCTCTATAAAGAGCAACCTTACCATCCTCACCAGCAGTAACACTGGCATTCAAAATCTGATCTTGGTCAAACACGAGTTTGTAGACGGCATCCACGCCTTCAGGAATTTCCGGGAAAGGCAGGGTGTAGTCGTTGTGAAGGACAGTGTGGTGAGCATTTGCGGGAACCTCCACGAAGGGGAATGTGGTGGCTTCGACGCAGGCCTTCTCCCAAACATCAGGAATCTCGGGAGCGTAGAGCTCAACCGTCAAAGGCCAGATGTGAGCGGCGCGGTCACCTTCGGTGATGGCCACAAACTGACGATCAATCACACCAGCTTCAGTGCCGTTGGCAGTCAGGTTCAAGGCAACATCATTGTCACGAATCACATAGAAAGGAAGCTCCTCGCCAGCAACCGAGAACAAACCGTCATCCGGAGTGAAGTCAAGAATGTTGACAGTGTAGGGAGTACCCTCGGTGTACATAGTGAAGTTGAAAGGTTCCATCCAAGCACCAACAGGGCGAACACCCATGTTAAGTCTGTCGATGATTTCTTCTTCACCGTCAATGTACTTCACATGGAGCTGATCTCCACCGCCAACACCGCCACCAGTATAGGTAAAGGTGGTCTTGGGCAGGAAGTTGCGCTGAGTGAATGAAACACTACCGAGAGAGGAAGCATTGGAACCAGCACCACTAGCACCATTTACGGTCTCTCCGTAGAAATAAACAAAACGGTAGGAATTGTCCGTCGTGTTGTAAACACCGACGAGCAGGTTTCCTCCATTGTAAGTGTAAGGCGTACTGAAGGTGATCTCCAGTTCACCAGGACCGGTGGGGCAGGTAAGCGAACCTTCCCACACAACGGTGGCGCCTGCAGTGCCTGCATAGGCGCTGAGTGTTGGTGAAGCAACTTCTTTCACAAACACTTGCTGAATACTGTTCCATCCGCTACCTCCCGTGCTGACGCTCGAAACGTAGAACTTCATGCCCGTAATCGTACCGCCACTCATGACAGCAAGATCACTTGCAGGGAACA
>JAEEGJ010023712.1_pt1 | contig 12833 bp, 9 predicted proteins | sample 8958761 | NCBI WGS metagenome assembly JAEEGJ01 (sample SAMN16246546, study PRJNA631951) | gut metagenome | biome: gut microbiome; feature: rumen; material: RS-attached | host: Bos | place: Iran: Karaj | collected 2018-10
ATTGGGGTCGATGTAATAGATGGGCACGCCACGTTTCACATACTGGATGAGTGCAGCGGCGGGATAAACCACTAGCGTAGTACCGATGACGACGAAGATGTCGGCGTCATGTGCCAGTTGGGCTGCAGCCTCCATGTTGGGCACTGCCTCGCCGAAGAAGACAATGTGTGGTCTCACAGGGTCACCGTAGGGGTCGCGGGTGTCTACACTGGTCTCCAGCCCCTTGTCGGTCAGTTGGTCACAAGGGAGCGTGTAGAGGCGCTCTTCGTGCCTGAGCGAGCGCACCTTCATCAATTCGCCATGCAAGTGCAACACGTTGCTGCTACCAGCACGCTCATGCAGGTCATCGACGTTTTGGGTGATAACGCGCACGTCAAAGTCCTTTTCCAGTTCTACCAAGCCCAGATGGGCTGCATTGGGCTGTGCGTTGACCAACTGCTCACGCCTCTCGTTATAGAACTTGTGGATTAGGGCCGGATTGCGCAGAAAACCCTCATGGCTAGCCACATCCATCACCGGATAATTCTCCCACAGGCCGTCAGCGTCGCGGAAAGTCTTGATGCCGCTCTCGGCGCTGATGCCTGCTCCAGACGAGATTACTAATTTCTTCTTGTTGCTCATAGTCACAGGTTGATTAAGTTCGTATCAGGATATTTTTATATAATGTGAAAGCAAAAATAGTAAAAATTTTCTAAAAACGTGTACCCAATTCACTTTTTACTGTATCTTTGCACCGTTTTTTACAAAAAAGATAGATTTTTCAATGGATAAACTGAGTTATGCACTGGGCTTGAGCATGGGAGGAAACTTCATTGGCTCAGGTATTAAGAAACTGGATATCAACGATTTCGCCGATGGTCTGAGAGCCATCTTTGAAGGCGCAGAACAGAAAATGACCTTTGATGAGGCCAAGCAGATTGTCACCGAATTTTTCACCAATCTCGAGAAACAGGGCGCTGAACAGAACGAGCGCTTGGGTCGCGAATTCCTTGAAAAGAACAAAGAGGTCGAGGGCGTGAAAATCACCGCCAGCGGCTTGCAGTATCAGGTCGTAAAAGAAGGCGACGGCTTGCAGCCTGGTCCCAACGACGTGGTTACTGTACACTATACCGGCAAGCTGATTGACGGCACCGTGTTTGACAGCAGCGTGGAGCGCGGCGAGCCCGCTACCTTTGCTGTCGGTCAGGTGATTCCCGGCTGGGTTGAGGGTCTGCAACTGATGCGTGAGGGTGCTGCCTACAGGCTGTTCATCCCCTCCAACCTCGCCTACGGTCCCCACGGTACCGGTCCCATCCAACCCAACTCGACGCTCATCTTTGACGTACAGTTGCTCAAGGTCGAGAAAAAGTAAACGACCAACAGGCTTTTTCTCACAATACTGGACTTTAACTCCCTTTTAGATACTAATGAAGAAGTTTTTATTTTCAGCAATAGCAGCCATGCTCATGATGGGCATGGCAAGTTGTGGTGGCAACACCGAGAGCAGCGAAGCAACCGAAACGACCGAGGAAACCGCTCCCGATTCCGGAGAGCAGATTAAGGACAACCTGACCTTGGGCCGCGAATTCCTGGCCGAGAACGCCAAGAACGACAGCGTAGTTCAAACCGAGAGCGGTCTGCAGTACATGGTACTGAAAGAAGGCACTGGCGCCAAGCCCGGTCCCACCGACAATGTGACCGTACACTACACTGGCCGCCTGCTGGACGGCACCGTGTTTGACAGCAGCGTGGATGGTGAGCCCGCGACTTTCCCCCTCAACAGGGTAATCCCCGGCTGGACCGAAGGTCTGCAACTCATGAGCGAAGGCGCGAAGTATCGCCTGTTCATCCCGAGCGAGCTGGCTTACGGCGAGAATGGCGCCGGCGACAAGATTCTGCCCAATTCAACGCTCATCTTTGACGTGGAGCTGATTAAGGTTGAAAAGAACGATTAAACATTTTTATAACAACATTCAAAATTCATTTAAAACTAGTTTTATCATTATGAAGAAGATTTTAGCAATTGCAGCAGCCGGTCTGTTGACCGTAGGTTTTGTAGGTTGCAACAGCAAGGGTGCTGCCGGCAGCAGCGAGGCTATGGACTCGTTGAGCATGGCTTTTGGTGACCTGTATGGTGCCGGTATGGGCCAGCAGTTACGCAGCATGGATTCCGCCATCAACATGGATCAGGCCCTCAAGGGTATGGAATTCATCGCTAACGCTGACACCAGCAAGAATTTCCAGATGGGTCTGCAAATGGGTATGCAGATTGCACAACTCTATCAGGGCATTGAGCAGCAGTGCGGTATGCCTATCAACAAGAGCTTGTTCATGAGCCATCTGCGTGAGGCCATCATGAAGACCAACACCATCAGTCAGGAAGACATGATGGCTCTTCAGAGCAAGATTGAGCCGCTGCTCAACAAGGCTATCGAGCAGTCTCCCAAGGCCATCGCCAACAAGAAGGCCGGTGAGGAGTACATGGCTAAGCTGAAAAACGACAAGAGCTACACCTTCACCAAGAGCGGTATCGCTTACAAGGTGCTGGCCGAAGGCGAGGGTAAGAACTTCAGCGAAAGCGATGTTGTGAAGGTGAACTACGTTGGTCGTCACCTCAACGACAGCATCTTTGACCAGAGCGGCGAGAACCCCGTGCCCTTCAACCTCAAGCAAGTCATCCCCGGCTTTGCCGAAATGATCCAGCTCATGAAGCCCGGCAGCAAGGTAACCGTGGTAATCCCCGGTGAACTCGCTTACGGTCCCCAGGGTAACCGTGGCATCGAGCCCAACGAGACCTTGATTTTCGACATCGAGACTCTGGGTGTTGACGACACTCCCAAGCCTGCTCGTCCCACCTTGCCCGCACGTCCCATCAAGAAGTAAATAACGGACTGCATATAAACCACCTGAGCCACTCGACTCAGGTGGTTTTTTATATCACAAGGCACCAGTCCCTAAATCACCATACTAAGTACTAAAAAAACTATCGATTTGATGGATGATTAGTGTAATTTCCAAAACATTTTGTACCTTTGCAGCCCAACAATAAAACGAGTCAAGCATTTTTTAACTGTCCTGTTGACAGTAACTTGCCAACTGAGAACATGTGACTCCTCACCATCATAATCATAAAGAGAATGAGAAAATTACTACTTGTTTTACTAAGTTACATCTGTGTCCTAAGTGCCCTTGCTGACAGTAAATTCTCGGGAACCGTTATTGGTAGCGAGTGGTCCTATGATTACATCACCCGCATCCCCTCGGCAACCGTCAACACCAAGAAGCAGGCCTTTGACCGCGACCCTGACACCTTTTTTGCCTCATTCGATACAAGCTACGGTTGGGTGGGACTTGACTTGGGCACACCACATGTCATCACTCGCGTGGGTTGGATGCCGCGAAACTACTCGACCGGCCCCCAAAGCGTAGTGTTGGGCGTCTTCGAGGGAGCCAACAGCGAGGACTTCATGGATGCGGTACCCATTTACATGATCACGGCCGCTGGCACAGTGCATCAGATGTCCTATGCCGACCTGTCAGTCAGCAAAGGATTCCGCTATGTGCGCTACGTTGGCCCAAGCAATGCACGATGCAACATTGCCGAGTTGGAATTCTACGGCAATAAAAGCGCCGGCGACGACTCCCGGTTTTACCGCTTCTCCAACCTGCCCACCGTGATTGTTCACACACTCAACAATGAAATTCCCCATGACAAAGAAACGCAAATCGTTTCGCAATTGACCGTTTTGGGTGACGATGGTCATGAAGTAATACTCACGGGGCCTGGCACCATACGCGAGCGCGGCAACGGTTCACGTGAGTTCCCCAAGCGCCCCTATCGCATCAAGTTCGACTCTAAAACACGGGTGCTGGGTTCTCCCGCCAAGGCAAAAAAATGGACACTGATTCCCAACTATAGCGACAAGACGCTCATGCGCAATATACTTGCCTTTGAGATTAGCAAACGTTTGGATATGCCTTACACCCCCTTCAGCACGCCTGTTGACGTGATTCTAAACGGCGAGTACAAGGGCTGTTACCAGCTTTGCGACCAAGTTGAGGTCAACAAGAATCGCGTGAATATCACCGAGATGACCGAGGATGACAACAGCGGCGAACTGATTACGGGCGGCTATCTCTTTGAGATTGATGCCTACTACCGCGAGGAACCCGTATACTTCATTTCCAACGATGGCAATCCTGTTACCATCAAATCTCCCGATGATGACGTCATAACCGACGAACAGATAGCCTATATCGAGAACCACTTCAACAAGATGGAAAGTAACAAGAAAAAATATCTTGACCTCAACACTTTCCTGCGACACTTTATTGTGGGTGAGCTTTCGGGAAACACCGACACTTACTGGAGCACCTACATGTACAAGCAACGCAACAACGACACAATCTACACTGGTCCGGTTTGGGACTTTGACTTGGCCTTTGAAAACGATGTCCGCACCTATCCCATCAACGACAATAACGATTACATTTACCGCACTACCGGCAGCGTTACCGGCAAAATGCGCAACTTTGTCAATGAGCTTGTTATTGATGATCCTGAAGTGCAACAGCAATTAAAGGATATCTGGCGCTATGCCCGTCGCCATGGGCTTGATCCTAAACACCTCATCGCCAGTGTGGACTCGCTTGAAAATCTGTTGCAAGAATCACAGGAAAAGAACTTCATGCGATGGGACATAATGGGCACGCTTGTGCAGCAGAATCCAGTCATTTGGGGTAGTTTTGAGGCCGAAGTCCAACACGTTCGCGACTTCATCACCGCTCGCTTCGAGTGGATGGACAACAAACTGGACTACAGTGACATCTTGGTGGGTGATGTCAACGAGGACGGAGAAGTCACCATCTCTGACGTGACCCTTCTCATCGACTACATAACAGGAAATGAGAGCCAAATCAGCCCGGCTGCCGATATCAATGAGGACGGTGAAATCACCATCGGTGACCTGAGCGCGCTCATCGACCTCCTCATAAAGTACTACTAAGCAATAACCCCCGAACACAAGGGAACAGGACTCGCGACATTGCCGAGTCCTGTTCCTTTTTTTACCTTCCTCTTGTTTCTGCCCTTTGTCACTATGTCACAGCCACAAGAGGAAATCCTCGCGCTGTAGTTTGGGATTGGGATTAAGGATGGCGATTTTATTATTGGTATAGGTCTGCCCCATCGGCATGTGCCTGCAACATGCCTCAAACAGCATTTTCATCGCATCATTTCGATTCAGGTTGCGCGTCACCATGACACACTGGGCATCCAACAAACGTTTCAGGACGGCCTCATCAACTGGAGCGTTGACGAGCGCCAGCAGCGGGCCGTCGTCAGGACCCAAAAAGTCATCGGCTGCCACCTGCAGGTCGTCATAACACTCCACCCTATCCAATTGGCTTTGCAGCACCCTCACAGCAAGTGGTTTTTGGCCCAAGCCTGGGTCAAAAAGGTACAGCCGACTGCCATGATTCACCTCAAGCATGGCAAGGCTCTCGATGCCTGTGGCGGCACCAATTTGCAGGATGTTGCGAGGATTGAAGAAATTGGTTACCCTGAACAGCAGCCTCGCCTCACGTTGGGCGATGAGATCCATCTCACGACGTTGCCGGCGAGTAGTGCCTTGCCTGACATTGGCAATCAGGTCGCCCAAACCGTTGTAGGCATAGTAAGGTGCAGGCTGGCGCCACACTTCACGAACAAAGCGGTAGGCGTAGGGGGAATGTATGCCGAAGCCGCCACTGCGGTGGTGGCGGCTCCAAGCATTGAGATATTGTTTCAGTTGAAACAAGACTTCAGTTGTTAGTCGTTAGGGGCATTGGAGGCCTCTACCTTGTTCTTGCGGAACTTGTCACCAAAGATGGCATAGTTCAACGCCAAGAGCAGCAACAGGTAAATAATTACCACTGCGACTGTTGCCCAGCTCTGTGTCTTATTCACCTCGGCAGGAGCAAACTTGAAGTCGATGACATGATCGCCGGCAGGCACTTGCAGCGCACGCAGCACATAGTTCACTCGGCCCATTTCCACGGGCTTGTCATCGATAGTCACGTTCCATCCCCACGGGAAATAAATCTCGCTGAATACCGCCAAGCCGCCTGCTGCACTATGGCTCTTGTAAGTCAAGTGGTCTGGGGCATAGGCTGTCTCATAGATGGTATCACCGGGCTGTGTCGCCTTGGCCTCACCCAGCTGCTGCTTGAATTTGGCATCGGCAACGGCGCTCACTGCAGGAGTGAAATCATCCAGGAATGCCATTTCCTCATCGGCGTTGTTGACATAGGTGAGCGAATCCACAAACCATGCATTGCCCAATGCTTCGGTGTTGCCCTGCACGGTATTGTCATTGACAATGACATAACGCGTGTTGAGCATATTCAGCACTTGGATGTTGTTCTTGGAAATCTGATTGTTAATCAGGTCATTGTAACGCGACAACTTGGCGGCATGATAGCCACCCACGGCCTTATGGAAATAGCTGGGCATGGCCTCACCGAAGTGCTGCAAATCCATCACGCGATAGTTCATATCCTTGTCCTGAAGGATTTGGGTGTCGGCAGGACGCGGGGTGAAGGGCTCATCTGTCAAGTCATAGCGTGAGGTAAACGAGTCACTATCGATATAACGCTTGTTCACAGCATACATATCAACCAGCACAATACCTGCAACAATAAGAACCGTAGCCATCTCGTTGAGTTTCCCCTTCAGATAGACAAATATCACAGCAAAGCCCAGAAGCAATACAATCAGGCTGCGCCATGCATCACCGCTAACCAGTGCGCCGCGAACAGCTGCAATGGCGGCATCGACGCTGGGATACTGCTGAATTTGGCCGCTTGCAACCAGCTGTTCATGCTCTTGTGCCGAGAAATGACCGAATATGCCTGGGGCAAGTGCCGTCAACAGGCACATGAGGGCACAGAAGCCAAAGGAAACCAACAAAGCCACCCGATGCTTGCGCCATCCGTCAGGCTCCTTGAACAATTCGCGCAGGCCGAGCACTGCCAGGATGGGCATGGCTATTTCGGCTATAACGAGAATTGACGCCACAGTTCTGAACTTGTTGTACATGGGGAAGTGGTCAATCATCCAGTCGGTGAGCCACATCATGTTGTGTCCCCACGACAGCAGTATCGAGATGATGGTAACAATGAGCAAAGCCCACTTGACGGGTCCCTTGACAATGATGCATCCCAGCAGGAACAAGGCACAAATCAGTGCGCCCACATACACGGGGCCGTTAGTCATCGGCTGGTCGCCAAAGTACTGCGGGAACTGGCTCAAAATCTGGTAATCCTGCTGGCTCATCTGCCCGGTGTTCACCATCTTCTCGGCCTTGCTGGTCGATCCCAGTGACAGCAGGGTGTTATCACCGTGTTCTGGCTTGATGGTAGCGCCACCCTTGACATTGGGAATGAGCAGTGTGAAGGTTTCGCCCTTGCCATAACTCCACTGAGTGATATAGTCCTTGTCAAGACCGCCTTTGGTAGGCTTGGCAACAGCCGCTTCCTCGCCCTTCGGGGTGAGTTCGCTGTGACCGCCACGAATGGTCTCTTTAGAGTATTTGTAGGTCATGTACAGGTTGGGCGAGTTGGCCATGAGTGCGAGTCCCGCTGCCACTGCAAGCGCAGCGGTGGCAATGCACCAGCGGCCCACTTTCTTGTCAATGATAGCCTTGACAAGGAAACCGATGACCAGCGCCACAACGATGAACATCGAGTAATAGGTCATTTGGACATGGTTGCTGGCCAGTTGCAACGCTGCAAAGAAGGCAGCTACCGCCATTCCACCCAGATACTTGCCGCGATAGCACCACACAATGCCGGCGAGCGTTGGCGGGATGTAGGCAAGCACCATCAGTTTCCAGATGTGGCCAGCGCCCATGAGAATGAAAAAGTAGCTCGAGAACGCATAGCCAATAGCACCCAGCACGGCATAGTACCATTTGACCTTAAATGCCAACATCAGCAGGAAGAAGCCCAGCATGAGGACAAAGATCCAGCTCACAGGCTTCGGGAAATACAGGCGATACAGAGCCGAGGCGGGGTTGAGCATCGTTGTGCCCTTGTAGGCAGGCGAAATCTGGAACGTGGGCATGCCGCCAAAGAGGGCATCGGTCCACAGCGGTTTTTCTCCAGTCTGAGCCTCAAAGGTGTTGATTTCCTGATTATTGGCAACACCTTGCATGATGTCGTTCTGTTGCAGCACATCGCCATTCACGTCATTGGGATAGAAATAAACCCATGAAATGACGGCAAAAAACAATACGGCAATCACAAAGTGGATCACATCGGCAAGCGATATAGACCCGATTAATTTTTTCTCTAAGTCAGGTTTCATTATAGTAATTTTGATTTCTTTTTCCGATTTCCGATACAAATTGCAAAATTAACGAGAATTCTCGAATGAACGCATAAAAATCGCCCGGAATTTCGCAGCTCACATTGAAAAGGAAAGGTTAAAAGCAATGCACATTACTGCATAAAAAATCCGCAACTCATTCCCAAGAGCGGCGGATAAACGTGTTTTCACTTTTAAAATGATTATTACTTTTAAAAACTTTGGTTATGAAAATGTAACAGATGTCCTTTTGTTACTGATATGCAAATTTAAGCAACATTTCAACAAATTTACAAATAATTTAGACAAACTTGCCATTTTTATAGACAAATCTATGTTTTTTGATTAGGCTGCTCCAAGGCACAGATCACATCTCGAAAAACAGCTATTGGCATCAGTTAACTGGTTTCAGTATAATCAGCTGAATCCACATTTATGGCAACTTCTCCATCAGTCCAGTAAAGTGCCGCAATCAGCCATCACATCGCCAAGAAAAAGCGACGTTATTTTTTGTATTACGTTAAAATTCATTACCTTTGCAGGCAAATTAAGAAAATCAACATTTTAATAACCAAAAGAGTTAGAAATTATGTATATTGAAGAAATTCATGCCAGAGAGATTCTGGATTCACGTGGCAATCCTACTGTAGAAGTTGAAGTAACCCTCGAGAGTGGCGATATGGGCCGTGCTTCGGTACCCAGCGGCGCATCAACGGGCGAGAACGAGGCATTGGAGCTCCGTGACGGTGACAAGAAACGTTACGGCGGCAAGGGTGTCTTGAAGGCCGTGAAAAACGTCAACGAGGTTATCGCCCCTGAGATTGAGGGTATGGATGCCTTTGACCAGCGCGCCATCGACATGGCAATGATTAAGCTCGACGGCACTCCCACTAAGAGTAAATTGGGTGCTAACGCCATTTTGGGTGTTTCTCTTGCTGTGGCACACGCTGCCGCAAACTACTTTGGCGTGCCCCTGTATCGATACATCGGTGGTACCAACGCTCACGTGCTGCCCGTGCCCATGATGAACATCATCAATGGTGGTGCACACAGCGATGCTCCCATCGCCTTCCAGGAGTTCATGATTCGTCCCGTGGGCGCCAAGACCGAGGTCGAGGCAGTTCGCATGGGTGCTGAAGTATTCCACGCACTGGCTAAGCTGTTGAAGAAGCGCGGCCTGAGCACGGCTGTGGGTGATGAGGGTGGTTTTGCCCCCGCACTCGACGGCATCGAGGATGCCTTGGACAGCATCGTTCAAGCCATCAAGGATGCCGGCTACAAGCCCGGTGACGACGTGAAGATCGCCATGGACTGCGCCGCCAGCGAGTTCGCTGTGGTAGAGGATGGCAAGTACTACTACGACTACCGTCAGCTCAAGAGCGGTCAGCCCAAGGATCCCAAGGGCCGCAAGCTCAGCGACGACGAGCAGATCAACTATCTTGAGGAACTCATCACCAAGTATCCCATCGACTCCATCGAGGACGGTCTCGACGAGAACGACTGGGAAGGTTGGGTGAAGCTCACCAAGAAGATTGGTGACCGTTGCCAGCTCGTGGGCGACGACCTGTTCGTTACCAACGTGAAGTTCCTGGAGAAGGGCATCAAGATGGGTGCTGCCAACTCAATCCTCATCAAGGTAAACCAGATTGGCTCACTCACCGAGACCCTCGACGCAATCGAGATGGCACACCGTCACGGCTACACCACCGTTACCTCACACCGCAGCGGTGAGACCGAGGACACCACCATCGCCGACATTGCCGTAGCCACTAACAGTGGTCAAATCAAGACCGGTTCGCTCTCGCGCACCGACCGCATGGCGAAGTACAACCAGCTCATCCGCATCGAGGAGGAACTCGATGAGGCTGCCGAGTATGGCTACAAGAAACTCATCTAATCCGTTCCTAAACGGATAAGAAGATTTGAATCGGGATCGGGCCCATAGCGGGACGGTCCCGATTTCTTTCTCTGCATGATTTCAACACCTGATGATGACTTCTGGGAGTTTTTGAGGTTTTTCAAAATGCCACATTAAACTTTCAGCCCCTTTTTCAATCATACAAACCGTGAAAGCGAAGTTTGAGCTATTGGTCTATGCCAAAAATTCATCAATAACCGCTTTGGATTAAAAATTATGATTAACTTTGTAGCGTTATAAAAAAGTAATATTGATTATGAAGAAGATTTTATTTTCACTCGTTGCCCTGTTGTTGGTCATGACCGTCCAGGCCCAGTCCATTTGTGCTACTTGGCGCAGCATGCAACCCATTGTTGAGACCGCCGAAGATGGCTCTTTCGAAGCTCAGAACATCATCTACACCTTTAATGCTGATGGAACCTACAGCTTTGTTGACGAGGTGACCGAGGCCTCACAGCCTGCTCCGACGATGGCAGTGGAGATTGCCACGTCAATCGAGATCAAGGGCACTTATGTCCTCGAGGGTGACAAGTTGACTCTTACTCCCAACCTTGACACCTACAAGGCTGAATTGATCAGTGTATCGATGAACGGCAAGGTGGAGAACAACCCCATGGTAACATCTCAGGTAAAAGCCATGCTCAACAGTGCTGATTTCAAAGCACAATTTGGTGAAGTAGAGACCAATACTGTTACTATCACCGACACCATGCTTGAGATGAATGATGGCGAAGAGACGCTGACTTTCGTGCGTTTTGCTACCATCCAGAATTAAATTAATTTAATTTACAAACCATCAAATCCCGCAATGCGACTTGCCGCACTGCGGGATTTTACTTATTTTTGCAATCTGAGAAGCGTGAATCAAATCGGGAATTAACCTGTTGAGAAATACTGATTATGAAAGTCCTATATGATTATCAGGCTTTTGCCATGCAGGCTTTTGGCGGGGTGTCACGCAGTTTCGTGCAATTGATAAGTCACCTGCCCGACACTATCCAATATGAAATAGCCATCAAAAAATGCCTCAACGAGCACTTGCACGAGAGTGGCATTGCCCCTGAAGTAAAACGCCAGCAATATCCGTTGGCTGGCCTCTCGCGGCGCGGTTGGGGAAACAAGGCCTTTAAAGCCTATAATCATTTTTTTGAGCGCATGCCTGGCCAGCGAGTTTCAGTCAATGCCCTGCAGAGGAAAGACTTCGACGTCTTTCACCCCACGTTTTTCAATACCTATTTCCTGAAGTACCTCAACAATAAGCCCTTTGTCTTGACAGTACACGACTTGACCTATGAGGTGCTCTCCGACATTGTCAAGCCTCACAGGAATGATGACCAGGTCACACAACGTTCAATCCTGTGTCCGCTGGCTTCACGCATTATCGCCGTGAGTGAGAACACCGCTGCCGACATCATGAAATTCTACCATGTGCCCGAAAGCAAAATCAAGGTCATCTATCACGGAGCGCCCGAAACCCATGAGAGCCGCTCACTCAAGCCAGTATTTGACTTTCCATACCTCCTGTATGTGGGCTCTCGCGGCTCCTACAAAAATTTCACATGGATGCTCGATGCGCTGCAACCGTGGCTGCAACAGCAGGGAAATGTCAAACTGGTGTGCACCGGACCCGAGTTCAATGCTTCAGAACTGGAGCAGATTCACTCATTGGGACTAACCGACATGGTAGTTCACCGATTTGCCGATTCTGATGAACTCTACCGACTTTATAACCATGCCGAAGTCTTTATTTATCCTTCAATGTACGAAGGATTCGGTATCCCGATTCTCGAGGCCTTTGCCAACGGTTGCCCCGTCATCTTGAGCCGCGCAAGCTGCTTCCCCGAAATTGCCGGCGATGCTGCCTTATATTTTGACTTGAATGACAGGTCTTCTCTCCTCAAGCAAGTCGAGTCCATTACACGCGACAAACAGGTGCGCAACTCTCTTCTCGAAAAAGGCCAGCAACGGCTGCAACAATTCTCATGGGAAAAATCTGCCCAAGAACTGGCACAACTCTATCTTTCACTATAGTCCCCGTTGTATCAACAATAACGACGCAACGTTTAACCGTACTACTCACGGGATATTATTGAAATTTGGTAATTTCACGCCTGTTAAGGCGGTTCATATAACTAAAGTGCACCAACTAAAAAAGGCGACTCCCGCAATGAGAGTCGCCTTTTAAAATTGTCAAGTTTTTTCCTTGAGATTACAACTGGGGACCAGCAGCTACGAGAGCCTTACCAGCCTCGTTGTCCTCGTACTTCACAAAGTTCTTGATGAAGCGGCTGGCCAGGTCTTTGGCCTTCTCTTCCCACTGTGCGGCATCGGCATAGGTGTCGCGCGGGTCGAGGATGCCGGCGTCAACGCCCTCGAGCTGGGTGGGAACAGTGAAGTTGAAGTAAGGAATCACCTTGGTGGGAGCATTATCGATGCTGTGGTTCAGGATAGCGTCGATGATGCCGCGGGTGTCACGAATCGAGATACGCTTGCCAGTGCCGTTCCAACCGGTGTTCACCAAGTAAGCCTTGGCACCGCTCATCTCCATGCGCTTCACGAGTTCCTCGGCATACTTCGTCGGGTGCAACT